>Ga0247609_10000212_pt1 | contig 85431 bp, 54 predicted proteins | sample 172DNAGHGlowgp2_FD_193487 | JGI IMG/M metagenome (GOLD analysis project Ga0247609, IMG submission 193487) | Sheep rumen microbial communities from Palmerston North, Manawatu-Wanganui, New Zealand - 1728 DNA GHGlow gp2 | ecosystem: Host-associated > Mammals > Digestive system > Stomach > Rumen ...
AGTAGATGGGCAAAGATGTCGTGCACCACATCCTTGCTCTCAGCATCGTCGTGCAGAAGCATGGTGGCCAGCCGATACATCTGACGGTAATGCTGTCGGAACAGCTTTTGAATAAATTGCTTTCGCTCGGCATAATTGAAACAAGTTTCTTTTGCACTCGCTGAATCGCAATTTTCGAGTTTACTTTGATCTGTCATACACTCTTAATACACACGAAAACCGATTTACTAAACCCCTGATGGAAATATTTTTGTGCAAAGTTAGGGAAAACCGGAATACGGCTTCTGTCGTTTTGCTGCAGAAGTATCCAAATGAAGAAAGGGCAGGCTACGCACTTGTAGTCTGCCCTTGTCTTGCCCTCCAGGTTTTCGGGGACAGTAATTTGTTATGTGTTATCTGAAAAGACTTAGAGAATAGTCTTCACGGCCTCCAGCATGCCCTTGTCCTGAATGAGGTCGAGGAACTGCTTGACCATTGCGTTCAGACCCTGTACCTTGTTGAGGTCCTCCTGCCAGATGAAGTCGGCAGAGAGTACGCCGTCGGTCACCTTCTGAGTGTCGCCGGTAGCCCACAGGTCAGCAAGGAGCTGCATAATCTTCGGGTCGTCGTTGGGAATGATGTCTGCACCGTCGGCACGTTTGCCACCCTTGTAGTAGGTGATGATGGCTGCCAGACCGAATACCAGTCCCTTGGGCAGTTCGCCCTTGCGCTCCAGGTAAGTTTTCAGACCGGGCAGGTCGCGAGTCTGGAACTTGGGGAACGAGTTGAGCATGATGCTCGTAACCTGGTGGTCAACAAACGGGTTGTCGAAGCGCTCCAGCACGTCGCCGGCAAACTTCTCCAGCTCGTCCATCGGCAGGTCGAGGGTCTGCATCAGCTCGTCGAACTGTACCTTATGGATGTACTTGCCGATGACCTCGTGCTGGCAGGCATCGCGGACGATGTTCACGCCGCTGAGGAAGGCAACGGGCGAAAGTACGGTGTGTGGGCCGTTGAGCAGTGTCACCTTACGCTTGTGGTAGGGCTCTTCTGACGGTACGAACAGCACGTGGAGACCGGCCTTGTCGGCAGGGAACTCCTTCTCTATCTCCTTCGGAGCCTCGATGACCCAGAGGTGGAAGGTCTCAGCCTGTACGACGAGGTTGTCGCGGTAGCAGATCTTCTCCTGAATCTCCTTGATTTCGTTGCGGGGGAAGCCCGGCACGATGCGGTCAACCAGTGTGGCATAGACGCCGCATGCCTCTTCGAACCACTTCTTGAAGTCGGCACCGAGGTTCCACAGTTCAATGTACTTATAGATGCAATCCTTCAGCACGTGGCCGTTGAGGAAGATGAGTTCGCAGGGGAAGATGATGAGGCCCTTCGTGGGGTCGCCGTTGAAAGTCTGGAAACGGCGGTAGAGCAGTTGTACCAGTTTGCCGGGATAGCTGCTGGCGGGAGCGTCCTCGAGCTTGCAGGAAGGGTCGAAGGCGATGCCGGCCTCGGTGGTGTTGGAGATGACGAAGCGAATCTCGGGCTGGTCGGCCAGTGCCATGAAGGCGGCGTTCTGGGTGTAGGGGTTCAAGGCGCGGCTGATAACGTCGATACGCTCCAGGGTGTTCACGGGCTTTCCGTTCTCACGTCCCTGCAGGTTTACGTGGTAGAGGCAGTCCTGGGCATTGAGCCAGTCAACCATACCCTTCTCAATGGGCTGTACAACGACCACGCTGCCATTGAAGTCGGTTTTCTGGTCCATGTTCCAGATAATCCAATCAACAAATGCGCGAAGGAAATTACCTTCACCAAACTGAATTACTTTCTCGGGCATCACGCTCTTGGGCGCGAACTGTTTGTTTAACGGTTTCATAATGAAATGTTGTATGTTTTTAGATTGTTTTTAATAGATGTTGCAAAGTTAGGGAAAAAAGTCGGAACGTCAAATTTTTTGACGCTCCGAACTCTGAAAATCTGCGTAAAGGTTTGCGGATGAAGAGTGGATTACGGATGAGAGATTACGGATTACAGATTGTTATCTGTTTAAAACGTATTTGTGTAATGTCTGACGTACGGCACCCTTGCCTGCGAAGAGTTCCTTGACGTAGCCCTCAATCTGCTCGCCCAGTCCGGCCTCGTAAAGGTCAAGTCCGAAGACATCCTTGCGGCTGTAAAGACGCTTGAGCGGGCTCCAGTCCTGGTCGGGTTGGCCGATTTGGAGCGGAGCGACGATGGCCTGCAGTTCTTCGAGCATGGGGTCGGGTGACGGCTCAAAGGGTGTCAGGTCGTCCTTCAGTCCCTTCAGGTAGCGGGCGTAGCCTGCCAGTGTCATGGGAATGAGCACGAGGTTCTGCATGTCAAGGCCGCGGCTGACATACTTCTTGATGGTCTCACCGAATCGGATGGGCAGCTTCTGGCTGGTGTCCGATGCGATGCGCTGGGGAGCATCGGGCATGAAGGGGTTGGGCAGACGGCGGTTGATGACGGCGCCGATGAACTCGTAGGGGTTCAGCACGCCCGGGTCAACAACGACGGGCATGGCCTCCATGTAGCCTATCTTCTGGATGAACGCCCGCAGATCTTCGTCCTTCATCTCGGCAGAGATGAGCGTGTAGCCCAGCATGCAGCCGTAGATGGACATGGCCGTGTGGAGCGGATTCAGGCAGGTGGTTACCTTCATGGTCTCCACCTTATCTACCGTCTCGCGGGTGGTGTAGAGCGCTCCGCCCAGATCGAGTGGGGGACGGCCGTTGGTGTAGTTGTCCTCGATGACCAGATACTGCACTTCCTCGGCGTTGACGAAAGGAGCCGTGAAGGTGTGCTTCTCGGTCTCAATGTAGTTGTTGTCCTCGAAACCGTCGGCAGCCAGCAGTTCCTTCACCTTCTCGTGGGGCCGCGGTGTAATCTTGTCAATCATCGACCAGGGGAACGTCACCTTCGTCTCGTCCTTCAGGTAGTCGAGGAAGGCAGCGGGTACCAGCCCGTCCTTGGCCCAGCGCTCGGCGTAGGCCATGACACCGGCCTTCACCTTGTCGCCGTTGTGTGAGCAGTTGTCCATCGACTGTACCGTGAGAGGCAGTTCTCCTGCTTTGTAGCGCTCGAAGAGCAGCAGGCAGACCTTACCCATCGCAAATACGGGGCTCAGGCCGCGAGCCAGATCGGCCTCGTTGTAGGTATAGCCCTTCTCGGTGATGGTGAACGAAATCATCTGGAGGCTGGGGGTGCGGAATATCTCCGTCAGGCGCTGCCAGTCGGAGAACTGCGGGTCGGCCTTCAAGGCTTCCGTCACGCTGGCAATGACCTTTTTCTCGATGGTGCCTGTCGATTGCAGGCTGACCAGCAGCGAGAGGTTGTCGTAGGGTGCGTAGGCCTTGTCAATGACTTCGAAGTCAAAGGTCTCTGCCACGATGACACCTCGGTCGTACTTGCCTGTGTTCAGGGCATCGTTGAGGATAGCGGCTGGGAAGGCTCGGAAGATGTTGCCTCCGCCGAAGTGTACCCACGTAGGCTCCTGGCGGGTCTTCTCGCGTACGGCCTTGATGTCAAACTTGGGAAGCTGGTAGCCTTTGGCTTCCCACTCTGCGGGATTGTACTGCCCGTTCAGTATGTCAGTTAGCTTCATATTAATGACGTAATAAATAGTTTGTTATGCTCCTATTTTGTTTTGCCGCTGCAAAGTTACGAAAAGTCGAGAGCAAAACAAAGAAACTTGTTTCTTTTTTTTGCCGAGACATAGAATTCGCTTGCGCTTTGCACCTTTAGGTCAAAGAACTTCGCCAATAAAATTGGCAAAGTTACCCAAACGTCATTAACATCTGCGAAGCCAAAGCCCCCTTAATACGCCTTTTCGTGTACTCCCTTGACGGCCCGCCCGCTTGGGTCGTTCATGTTACGGAAGGCGGCATCCCATTCAAGTGCGATGGCTGTCGAGCAGGCTACGCTGGCCTCAGAGGGTACGCTGCGGGCAGCGGAGTCGCTGGGGAAATGCTCGGCGAAGATGCTGCGGTAGTAGTACTCCTCCTTGTTCTTTGGCGGGTTGATGGGGAAACGCTCGGCAGCGTGAGCCATCTGCTCGTCGGTAACGGCTTTGTAGGTGATGTCCTTGAGCGTATCAATCCATGAATAGCCGACGCCGTCCGAGAACTGCTCCTTCTGGCGCCAGGCAACCTCGGCAGGCAGCAGGTCGGCAAAAGCCTCGCGCACAATTCGTTTTTCAATCGTTGAACCCGGACACATCTTCGCTTCGGGATTGGTACGCATGGCGACATCCAGGAACTCCTTGTCGAGGAACGGCACACGGCCCTCGACACCCCACGCCGAGAGACTCTTGTTGGCACGCAGACAGTCGTAGAGGTGGAGCTTGGAGAGTTTGCGCACTGTTTCCTCATGGAAGTCCTTGGCCGACGGGGCTTTGTGGAAGTAGAGGTAGCCGCCGAATATCTCGTCGGCACCCTCGCCCGAGAGCACCATCTTGATGCCCATCGACTTGATGACACGTGCCAGCAGATACATGGGTGTGGAGGCACGGACGGTGGTCACGTCGTAGGTCTCAATAAAGTAGATGACGTCGCGGATGGCATCGAGGCCCTCCTGTATGGTGTAGTTGATTTCGTGGTGTACGGTGCCGATGTGGTCGGCCACAAGGCGGGCTTTGGCCAAGTCGGGAGCACCTTTCAGTCCCACGGCAAAAGAGTGCAGACGGGGCCAGTAGGCCTTCGTCTTCGAATCGTCCTCAATGCGGTGCTCGGAGAATTTCTGGGCAATGGCGGAGATGACGCTTGAGTCAAGCCCCCCGGAGAGCAGCACGCCATAGGGAACGTCCGACATCAGTTGACGCTTCACGGCATCCTCAAGGGCATCGTGGATGGCCTCGACACAGGCATCGTTATCCTTGACGGCAGCATAGTCGAACCAGTCGCGGTGGTAATACCGTTTTAGTTTAGAGTTTAGAGTGGAGAGTGTAGAGTTTGCTACCGCTGCGTCTTCTCCGGTAGTATCTCGAGCGGTAGCAAACTCTCCGCTCTCCACCCTACACCCTTCACTAAATAGATAGTGTCCGGGCGGGAAGGGCTCGTAACACTCACATTGTCCCTCGAGGGCTTTCAGTTCGGAGGCCACGTAGATGGTCCCGTCGCTGTCGTAACCTATATAAAGAGGTATGACACCAATGGGGTCGCGGGCAATGAGGAACTCATTGCGCTCCTCGTCGTAGAGCACAAAGGCAAAGATGCCGCTGAGTTGCTCAAGCATCTGGAAAATCTGCTTGTGGGTGATATTACTCCCCTCGCCCTTAGGAGAGGGAGCGGGGGTGAGGCTTCTGTAGAGCGCCAGAATCACCTCGCAGTCGCTGCCCGTCTGGAATTCATACTGACCGGCGTAGCGACGACGTATTTCCTGATGGTTATAAATTTCGCCATTCACGGCCAGCACCTGCTTGTGGTCTGGCGAATAAAGGGGTTGTCCGCCACTCTCCGGATCGACAATGCTCAGTCGCTCGTGGGCGAGGATGGCACTTCCGCCACAGTATATTCCACTCCAGTCAGGACCGCGATGGCGGATTTTCTGACTCATTCTCAATGCTTTCTGACGCTGTTCCGGCGTCTGTTCCTTCACGTTCAGGATTGCTGTTATTCCACACATAACTATTCTGTTTTAAAGGTACGACAAATACAAGTAATTAGTCTGAGCCGGGTATTCCGCAGCCAGCGTGTCAATCTGACTGACCATGGGCATGATGCCCAGTTCCTTACGCCAACTACGAACCAGCAGGCCGCCCTCTTCCATGGACATGTCGGTTTCTAACCCGACGGCACGGGCTATCTGGAAGTCGGAGAAACCATAGACCTTGGCCTCGCGCAGCAGTTCGACGAACTCCGGAGCCTCGAGATATTCGATGAGTTCCATGGGCTCCATGCAGGCCACCATCTCCGCAAGGGTGCGGTACTCGCGCAGCCGCAGGTCAATTGCCACCACCTTCCGCAGTTTCTCGAGGAACCAGCGGTCTATCTTGGTCAGGTCGTGAATCTGCTCAATCGTATAGCCCATCTGCATGGCTTTCGAAATGACGAAGATGCGGTTCTCCGTGGCATGCAGCAGCGCATCCTGCATATCGTCAACCCGCAGCACCTTGTTCTCTACGAATCCATGCATGCCTTGGCCAATCATGCGCAGTCCCTTCTGCAGCGCTTCCTCGAAGGTACGGCCTATAGCCATCACTTCGCCCACGCTCTTCATCGACGAGCCGAGCTGGTGATTCACCCCATGGAACTTCGTGAGGTCCCAACGCGGAATCTTGCACACCACATAGTCGAGGGCAGGCTCGAAGAAGGCGCTGGTGGTCTTCGTTACCGAGTTCTTCAGTTCGAAGAGCCCGTAGCCCAGTCCTAACTTGGCTGCCACGAAGGCCAACGGATAGCCAGTGGCCTTCGATGCCAACGCCGACGAACGCGAGAGACGGGCATTTACCTCGATGACACGGTAGTCCTCCGACTGTGGGTCGAGGGCGTACTGCACGTTACACTCACCGACAATGCCGATGTGGCGGATAATCTTAATGGCCAGCGCACGCAGCTTGTGGTACTCGGCATTAGTCAGCGTCTGACTGGGAGCCACCACAATACTTTCGCCCGTATGGATGCCCAGCGGGTCGAAGTTCTCCATGTTACAGACGGTGATGCAGTTGTCGTAGCGGTCGCGCACCACCTCGTACTCAATCTCTTTCCAGCCTCTCAGCGACTTCTCCACCAGTACCTGTGGCGAGAACGAGAATGCTTCCTCCGCCTGCTGCTCCAGTTCTTCATCGTTGTCACAGAAGCCCGAGCCCAGCCCGCCTAACGCGTAGGCAGCTCTCAGTATCACGGGGTAGCCTAACTCTTTCGCAGCCTTGCGCACTTCCTCGATGGTGCTGCACGCATGGCTCTTGATGGTCTTCACGCCTATCTCGTCGAGTCGCTTCACGAAGAGGTCACGGTCTTCGGTGTCAATGATGGCCTGCACGGGAGTTCCTAACACCTTCACGCCATATTTCTCCAGCACGCCACGCTTGTAGAGCTCCACACCGCAGTTGAGTGCCGTCTGTCCGCCAAACGACAGCAGGATGCCGTCAGGCCGTTCCTTTTCAATAATACGCTCCACGAAGTCTGGTTGTACGGGCTGGAAATATACCGTGTCGGCAATGCCCTTCGAGGTCTGTACCGTAGCGATGTTGGGATTGATGAGCACAGAGTGGATGCCCTCTTCTTTCAGCGCCTTCAGCGCCTGGGCTCCGCTATAGTCAAACTCTCCAGCCTGACCGATTTTCAGGGCTCCGGAACCGAGCAGGAGAACCTTTGCCTCACCCCCAGGAGCCTCACCCCCAACCCCTCTCCCTAGGAGAGGGGAGTGGTTAGTATCCGTCCTTGAACTTTCAGCAGCAGAACTATCTACTCCCCTCTCCTTGGGAGAGGGGGAGGGGGTGAGGCTCCTAGGGGTGAGGCTTCTGACAAACTCGTCAAACAGGAATTCTGTATCTACCGGTCCCGAGCAGGCTTCCGGATGGAATTGTGCCGAAAACCAAGGGTAAGTCTTGTGGCGGATTCCCTCGTTCGAACCGTCGTTCATGTTCACGAAGAGTGGTTCCCAGTCGGCAGGCAGCGTTTTGTCATCAACGGCATAGCCGTGATTCTGTGACGTGATGAAACACTGTGTGCTGCCCACTCGCTGTACGGGCTGGTTGTGCGAACGGTGACCGTATTTCAGTTTGTAGGTCTTTGCACCTGCAGCTCTTGCCAACAGCTGGTTTCCCAGGCAGATGCCCATGCAGGGGCGTATGGAAGACCCGCCCCCGGCCCCTCCCTGTAAGGGAAGGGAGTGGTTGCCTTTAGCCATCTCTGAGGCCAGGAACTGTTGGATGTGCTCTACTGTCTTGGTGCATTGTTCGGGGTCCCCAGGGCCATTGGCCAGAAAGAGCCCGTCGAACTCCAGTCGGTTGAAGTCATAGTCCCACGGCACGCGTACCACCTCGATGCCGCGCTTCAACAAGCATCTGATGATGTTGGCTTTGACACCGCAATCAACGAGCACAACGCGTTTTGCTTCTGCCGTTGTTGCTTCAGGATGATAGGTGATGACCTCCTTGCAGCTGACCTTTTCCACCCAGTTCACGCTTCCGTAGTCCTCGGTTTCGTTTTCAGCCGCGTTAGAGGCAATACCCTCTATTTCAATTCTACCCATCATGACGCCGTGTTCTCTCAGCAACATGGTCAGTCGGCGGGTATCGATGTCGGTGATGCCGGGCACACCCTCGCGCTTCAGCCATGCATCTAACGACTCTTGAGCATTCCAATGGGAATATGTTTCACTATAGTCAGCCACGATGAGTGCCTTCACATGAATGCGCTCGCTCTCCATCAACAGGGGAAGGCCGTCGGCACCTGCGCCTGTGTCCGGTATTCCGTAGTTGCCAATCAGCGGATAGGTGGTCACCAGTATCTGCCCTGCATAGCTGGGGTCTGTCAGACTTTCCGGATAGCCGGTCATGGCTGTGTTGAACACTACCTCACCCATCGTTTCTGCTTCATAGCCAAACGACTTGCCGCTGAACTCCGTTCCGTCTTCGAGTATTAGTCTTGCTTCTCTCATAATTGATATCTTAACGCTTTTTCTACATAGTTGATAAAGGCCTCGTTACAGAGGCGGGTGCCACCAGGGGTGGGGTAGCGCCCGGTGAAGTACCAGTCGCCAGGATGGTTCGGACTGGCCTCATGCAGCCCCTCGATGCTCTGATAAACCAGTTCGACGGGTGCCTGCATACCTTCGGGTCTCAGCATTTCCACAATCTTCCGGTTGATATCCTCGACGCTAAATGGCGCATAGATGGCGCGGACGTGGTTGGCCTTGTTGGGCTCCGTCTTGCACGCCTTATATGTCTTGGCGATAATCTGTTCCAGCCCCCGCTCCTTGATGAGTGCGATGGCGGCACGGAAGGCACAGAGTTCCTCTAAGTGTGACATGTCGATGCCATAATAGTCGGGGTAGCGGATCTGCGGCGAGCTCGACACCATCACGATTTTCTTGGGGTGCAGACGGTCGAGAATCTTGAAGATGCTTTCCCGGAGCGTTGTTCCCCTGACAATGCTGTCGTCGATAATAACGAGATTGTCTTCGTAGGGTCTGACCGAGCCGTAGGTGATGTCATAGACATGAGCGGCCAAATCGTTGCGTTCGCTATTGTCGGCAATGAAGGTGCGCAGCTTGATGTCTTTCCACACCACCTTCTCGGTTCGCACGTTAAGGTCGCGCTGACGGAAACCGTCCGTCATGCCGTAATAGGCCACTTCCGCGGTGTTTGGAATGTAGGAGAATACCGTGTGGTCCACGTCGCCGTCAATGGCCTTTATAATGGAAGGTGTCAGCTGTTCACCCAGTCGTTTGCGCTCCTGATAGATGTCGCGGTCAGAACCCCGGCTGAAGTAGATGCGCTCAAAGCTGCAGGCGCTGAGCTGCTGGGCAGGCATAATCTGCTCCAGATGGCTCTCCCCGTTCCTGCGCACGATAAGAGCCTGGCCTGGCTTCAGTTCCAGTATGTCGTCCGTATGGAGATTGAAGGTGGTCTGCAGCACAGGCCGCTCGCTGGCCACAGCCACCATCTCGTCATCCCGATAGTAGAATGCCGGTCGTATGCCCCAAGGGTCACGCACGGTGAACATCTCACCCGAGCCCGTGAGTCCACACATCACGTAGCCGCCGTCATAGTGCTGCATCGTAGTTTTCAGCACATTGGCCATATCCACATGGTCGTCAATATATTGTGTGACATCAAGTCCCTCGAGTCCTTTCTCCTTGGCTTCCTTGAAAAGTCGTTCCACCTCACGGTCCAAGCGGTGCCCCATCAGTTCCAGGGTGATGTAGGAGTCGCCGTAAATACGGGGTGACTGTCCTTGTGAAACCAGGAACTGGAACACCTCTTCAATGTTTGTCATGTTGAAGTTGCCGCACAGACAAAGGTTTTTTGCCCTCCAGTTATTACGGCGCAGGAAAGGGTGAACAAAGGTCAGTCCGCTCTTGCCCGTGGTCGAATAGCGCAGATGTCCCATCAGCAGTTCTCCTGCCATTTCTGGTGTCACCCGACTGAAAATCTCCGTGATGGCATTCTTTCCCTCCGCTTTCTCGCGGAACATATACTCCGTGCCAGGCTCCTTGTTCAGGCTGACCGATGCGATGCCGGCACCTTCCTGTCCGCGGTTGTGCTGCTTCTCCATCATCAGGTAGAGTTTGTTGAACCCGTAAGCCCACGAACCATACTTTTGTTCGTAGTATGCCATCGGTTTCAACAGCCGGATCATTGCTATGCCGCACTCATGCTTTAACTGTTCCATACATTTAATTTTTTCAACAACGAATTACACGAATTATACGAATTACACTGATTTTTCTGCGCATAGATGATTCGTTTCATTCGTGAGATTCATTGTCGTTATACACGCCTTGATAAAGTCCATGAACAACGGATGCGGATGGAGCACCGTAGAGGAGTATTCGGGGTGGAACTGCGTGCCGATGTACCATCGCTTTTCCGGTATCTCCACAATTTCTACGAGGCTGGCTTTGGGGTTGATGCCCACACACTTCATGCCCTTTGCCTCGTACTCCTCCAGGTACTTGTTGTTGAACTCGTAGCGGTGGCGGTGGCGCTCGCTTATTGTAAGTGTAGAGTGTAGAGTGAAGAGTGAAGAATAGGCCTGTGCCACACGGCTGCCTTCTTTCAGTTCACACTCGTAGGCTCCCAGTCGCATGGTGCCGCCCATCTCGGTGATGGTCTTCTGTTCCTCCATCATGTCGATGACGTTGTGCGGTGTCTTATCGTCCATCTCGACGCTGTTGGCATCCTTATACCCCAGGACGTTGCGGGCAAACTCAATGACCATCATCTGCATACCGAGACAGATGCCGAAGGTGGGAATGTCGTGCGTGCGTCCATATTCGGCGGCAATGATCTTTCCCTCAATGCCTCGCTGGCCAAATCCTGGGCAGATGATGAGGCCTGTCATGCCGTGCAGTTTTCCTGACACGTTCCCGGCCGTGATATCTTCGCTGTTGATGAAGTGTATCTTTGTTTTCACGTCGTTGTAGATACCCGCCAGGTTCAGGCTCTCCCGAATGCTCTTGTAAGCGTCCTGCAGGTCGTACTTGCCCACCAGTCCGATATGCACTTCGTGGGTTGCCTGGTGCTGTTTGTCAAGGAAGTCGTGCCACGACTTCATGGCAGGTGTCTCACCTACGGGTATTCCTATCTTGCGCATGATGGCGGCGTCAAGTCCCTGCCGCTGCATGTTTACGGGTACTTCGTAAATGCTGGGCATGTCCTCGCTCTGCACCACGCACTCCAAATCAACATTACAAAAAGACGCCACCTTCAGACGTATGGCATCGTCAAGGTGGCGCTCGGTACGAAGTACAAGGATATCAGGCTGGATACCCATGCCTTGCAATTCCTTGACACTATGTTGAGTAGGCTTTGTTTTCAATTCTTCGGCAGCCTTCAGATAAGGCACGTATGTCAGGTGCACACACACCGCATCACGCCCCAGCTGCCAGCGCAACTGTCGGATAGCTTCCATGAAGGGAGCGCTCTCTATGTCGCCTATGGTGCCTCCCACCTCAGTAATGACGAAGTCGAAAGTCTCACCAAGTCCTTCACGGAGCATCCGTCTTTTAATCTCGTCCGTAATATGCGGTACCACTTGAATGGTTTTCCCCAGATAGTCACCATGACGTTCGCGGTCGATGACGGTCTTGTAGATACGTCCGGTTGTAATGGAATTGTCCCGTGTGGTGCGAATACCTGTGAACCGTTCGTAGTGACCTAAGTCGAGGTCGGTTTCGAAACCATCCTCCGTCACGTAGCATTCTCCGTGCTCATAGGGGTTCAGCGTTCCAGGGTCAATGTTGATGTAGGGGTCAAATTTCTGGATGGTGACTTTATAGCCCCGTGCCTGCATCAACTTGCCGATGCTGGCGGAGATAATGCCTTTTCCCAAAGAAGAAACGACCCCGCCAGTAACGAAAATATATTTGGTTTGCATATACCTTATATTATTATTAATTATCTTTATGCTGTAAATCGCCTGCAAAGTTACGGCGAATTCGAAGAAAAAACCGCATGAGTTTCCATTTTCGCACGAACAAAAATATCCCAAATGACAAAGTGTAAACCAATGAGCAATAAAGAGTCTTGATTTCTTTTCGTTTTGTTGTAAAAATGTGTGTTTTTGTATCATTTTGTTATTTTTGTTCGTTTTTAAGATGAATATTTGTCGCAAAATTGATTGTTTTTATAACTTTTTGTATTACCTTTGCGCCCAAAATTAGACAAAATGAAGATTTAGATAGGATAATATGACAAAAAGTAAGCAAAACGGACTGTATCAATCGCAGTATGAACATGATGCTTGTGGCGTGGGCATGGTAGTTAACATACATGGTGGCAAGAGTCACGAACTGGTTGACCAGGCGCTGCGCGTGCTGGAGAACATGGAGCACCGAGGTGCCGAAACCCGTGACAAGACAGGCGATGGTGCAGGAATCATGCTGCAGATACCCCATGAGTTCATTCTTTTGCAGGGCATCCCTGTACCTGAAAAGGGGAAGTACGGTACAGGTCTGGTGTTTCTTCCCAAAGAAGAGAAGTCGCAACAGGAGATACTTTCTGTGATGATAGAGGAGATAGAGCGTGAGGGCTTGCAGCTGATGCACTTGCGTACGGTTCCTACTTGTCCGGAAGTGCTGGGTGAGGCAGCTCGCGAAGTCGAGCCTGACATCAAGCAAATATTTGTGAAGAGGAGCCTCACCCCCGGCCCCTCTCCAAGGGGAGAGGGGAGTGATTACACTCCAGGCGAAGAAGAGAAGGCGTTAGACCGTACCTTATATATAATAAGGAAAAAGATTGAGAAAAGGGTAGCGGAAATGGTATCTACTTCACTTTCCCCTCGGAGAGGGGTAGGGGGTGAGGCTTTTGAGTCTTTTTATATCTGCTCGCTTTCCACGAAGAATATCATCTATAAGGGTATGCTGACCAGCGGACAGTTGCGTCGGTATTTCCCTGACCTGTCGAATCCTTATTTTACAAGCGGATTAGCGCTGGTGCATTCACGTTTCTCAACCAACACATTCCCAACATGGAGTTTAGCCCAGCCTTTCCGCTTGTTAGCTCACAATGGTGAAATCAACACCATTCGTGGTAACCGCGGCTGGATGAAGGCCCGTGAGAGTGTGCTCAGCAGTAAGGCTCTGGGCGATGTGAAGCAGATTTCCCCCATTGTACAGGAAGGCATGAGCGACTCTGCCAGTCTTGACAATGTGTTTGAATTCCTGATGATGAGCGGTCTGTCATTGCCTCAGGCAATGGCAATTCTGGTGCCGGAGTCGTTCAACGACAAGAATCCCATCTCAGAAGACCTCAAGGCATTCTACGAGTACCATTCCATCTTGATGGAGCCGTGGGACGGCCCTGCTGCATTACTGTTCTCTGACGGTCGCTATGCTGGTGGCATGCTCGACAGGAACGGCCTTCGTCCCAGCCGATACACCATTACCAGACAGGGTGTGATGGTCGTTGCCTCCGAGGTTGGTGTCATGGACTTCGAGCCAGGCGATGTAGTGAGCAAAGGACGCTTGCAGCCTGGAAAGATATTGCTAATCGACACCCAGGAAGGCAAGATATACTATGACGGCGAGATCAAGGAACAGTTGGCCAAGGCACATCCCTATAGGGAGTGGCTCAGCGAGAATCGTGTTCAGCTGGAGAAGCTGAAGAGCGGCCGCAAGGTGGAGAACACTGTGGCAGACTTCGAGTGCAAACTGATACAATTCGGTTTTGGACAGGAGGACATTGACAAGACCATCATCCCTATGGCTACTACGGGACAGGAACCAGTGGCTGCTATGGGTAACGACACGCCGCTGGCTGTCATCAGCGACCGTCCACAGCTGCTGTTCAACTATTTCCGTCAGCAGTTTGCCCAGGTGACCAACCCTGCCATTGACCCTATCCGCGAGGAACTGGTCATGTCACTCACGGAGTACATCGGTGCTGTGGGTACTAACATCCTGACACCCGACGCCTCGAACTGTAAGATGGTGCGTCTGCCACAACCCGTGCTGACAAACACCCAGCTTGATATATTATGTAACATCCGTTATAAAGGATTCAAGACGAAGAAACTGCCCATGACGTTTACACTCTCCCCCTTACCCCCTTCTGTGAGAGAGGGGAGTGATTACACTCAGGCCGGAGAGGCTTTAAGGACTGCTCTTGATAAACTATGCAAGGATGCAGAAGCCAGCGTAGATGAAGGAGTAAACTACATTATCTTAACTGATAAAGTGGACGACATAGAACCATCTACTCCCCTCTCCTTGGGAGAGGAGTCGGGGGTGAGGTTTTACATCCCCTCGCTGCTGGCTGTCTCTGCCGTTCACCATTATCTCATCAGCGTGGGCAAGCGCGTACAGACAGCCCTCATTGTTGAGAGCGGCGAGATTCGCGAGACCATGCATGCTGCCCTGCTGTTAGGCTACGGTGCATCGGCCTTATGTCCCTACATGACTTTCGCTATCCTCGACGATTTGGTAAAGCGCCACAAGATTCAGGAGGAGTATGCCACAGCCGAGAAAAACTATATCAAGGCGGTGGATAAAGGCTTGAAGAAAATCATGTCGAAGATGGGCATATCAACCATCCGTTCGTATCGTGGTGCAAAGATTTTCGAGAGCATCGGACTGGGCGAGGACCTGCTGCGCCGTTACTTCGGTACGGAGATGAGTTCCATCGGAGGCATCGGACTGAAGGAGATTGCGAGGGATCAAATCAGACTGAAGACCCTCCCACAACCTTTCCCTGCGAGGGAAGGGAGGGGTTACCTCCCTAACCAGGGGCAGTTCTCGTGGAGAAAGGATGGCATCAAGCATGCCTGGAATCCCGAGACGATAGCCAAGTTACAGCTGGCCTGCCGACAAGGAGACTACGAGAAGTTCAAGGATTGGGCAAAAACGGTCGATGAAAAGGAAAGTCCCATTTTCCTTCGTGATTTCCTCACCTTTAAAAAGGTATCTACTCCCTTCTCTGGCAGAGAGGGGCAGGGGGTGAGTCTCGACGAGGTAGAGCCCGTAGAGAGCATCGTCAAGCACTTCGTGACGGGTGCCATGTCGTTTGGTGCTCTGAGCATCGAGGCCCACGAGGCACTGGCATTGGCCATGAACAAACTGGGAGCACGCAGTAACACTGGTGAGGGTGGCGAAGACAACGCCCGCTATCACTCAGAGGTGGATGGCGTCAGCCTGTCAAGCAAGACGAAGCAGATTGCCAGCGGTCGTTTCGGCGTGACGGCAGAGTATCTGGTGAATGCCGAGGAGATACAGATAAAGGTGGCACAGGGTGCCAAGCCTGGTGAGGGCGGACAACTCCCTGGCTTCAAGGTCAACGAGATTATTGCCAAGACACGTAACGCCATCCCCGGCATCTCGCTTATCTCGCCACCGCCTCATCACGATATCTATAGTATCGAGGATTTGGCACAGCTCATCTTCGACCTGAAGAACATCAACCCCACAGCTGCTGTCAGCGTCAAGCTGGTGGCCGAGAGTGGGGTGGGGACCATCGCTGCCGGTGTGGCGAAGGCCAAAGCCGACCTCATTGTCATCAGTGGTGCCGAAGGTGGTACGGGCGCCAGTCCGGCCAGCTCGATGCGATTTGCAGGTATCTCGCCTGAGATAGGTCTTGCAGAGACGCAACAGACGCTGGTGATGAACGGTCTGCGAAATCAGGTACGCCTGCAGACCGACGGTCAGTTGAAGACCGCTAAGGATGTCATCATCATGGCTATGCTCGGTGCCGATGAGTTCTCGTTTGGTACGCTGCCGCTCATTGTGCTGGGCTGCGTGATGATGCGTAAGTGTAACACGAATACCTGCCCTATGGGTGTGGCAACACAGAACCCCGAGTTGCGCAAGCATTTCGAAGGTCGTGCCGAGTATGTGGTGAACTACTTTACCTTCCTGGCTCAGCAGGTGCGTGAGTATCTCGCAGAGATTGGCGTAAAGAGTCTGAAGGAGATAATCGGTCATACGGAATACATTGAGGTGAATACCGCTAACGCTACCGACAAGCAGAAATCCATTGACTTTGCGCGTCTGCTGCATAAGCCTGAGACGGGCAAGGCCCTCTACTGGGATCGTGGCGCATTTACCAAAGTGAGTGGCGTGAAGGACGAGGAGATTATCCGTGCTGCTGAAAAAGCCATCAGCAACGGCGAGGAGATATCGCTCGACTATGCTATCAAGAATACCGATCGTGCCGTCACCACGATGCTTTCTGGTCTTATTGCTAAGAAATACGGCGAGGCGGGTCTGCCCGACAGCACCATCAACATCAAGTTCAAGGGTTCGGCAGGTCAGAGCTTCGGTGCCTTTGCCGTGAAAGGCTTGAACCTGAAACTCGAGGGTGACTGTAACGACTACTTCGGCAAGGGCCTCTCGGGCGGTCGTATCTCCATCCTGCCTCCTGCCCGATGTGGCGAGGACTTCCATGCGGAGGATAACATCATTGCCGGTAACACCGGTCTGTATGGTGCCACTTCTGGCGAGCTCTATATCAACGGTAAGGTAGGTGAGCGCTTTGGTGTGCGCAACTCAGGAGCCATCGCTGTCGTCGAGGGAGCCGGCGACCATTGCTGCGAGTATATGACCGGCGGCCGCGTGGTCGTGCTGGGTAAGACTGGCCGTAACTTCGCAGCCGGTATGTCGGGCGGCGTGGCATACGTCTTTGACCCAGACCATACGTTCGACTACTTCTGTAACATGGATATGGTGGAACTGTCGTTGGTAGAGGACAGCGTAAGCCGCAAGGAACTGCTTGAACTCATCCGTCAGCACTACCTGCATACGGGCTCGGCTCTGGCCGGACGTATGCTCGACGACTGGCCCCGCTATGTTGAGTACTTCATCCAGGTGGTCCCCATCGAGTACAAGCGTGTGTTGCAGGAGGAGCAAATGAAGAAGTTGCATGAGAAGATAGCCGACATCCAGCGTGATTATTAGCCTCACCCCCGACCCCTCTCCGAGTGGAGAGGGGAGTGAATAGATAAAACAACAAAAAGAAAAACAAGATGGAAAGCAAGATGGAAAAAGAAACAATGAATAAAGTAATTACTCCCCTCTCCAATAGGAGAGGGGCTGGGGGTGAGGCTCCTTTTCTCACCATACACCGACAGGAGGCAGGCTACCGTCCTGTTCACGATAGAATCCACGACTTCGGCGAGGTGGAGCAGACGCTGAACACCCGTGAGCGTAAGTTGCAGGCCTCGCGTTGCATGGACTGTGGCGTGCCCTTCTGCCACTGGGCTTGTCCGCTGGGCAACAAAGCCCCGGAGTGGAACGACGCCCTGTATAAGGGCGACTGGGAACTGGCTTACCGGCTGCTGAACAGTACCAACCCCTTCCCCGAGTTTACCGGCCGTATCTGTCCGGCACTTTGTGAGAAGGCTTGTGTGCTGAACCGCTTCAACCATGAGCCGACCACTAACCGCGAAGACGAGTGCGCCATCACCGAGGCGGCATTCCGCGAGGGCTACATTCAGCCGCGTACCGACATTGTCCGTAACGGCAAGAAGGTTGCCGTCGTCGGTGCAGGTCCCGCCGGACTGGCAGCTGCCAATGCCCTCAACCTCATGGGCTATACGGTCACCGTCTTCGAGAAGAACGAGGCGGCAGGCGGTTTGCTCCGTTATGGCATACCCAACTTCAAGTTGAACAAAGCCATCATCGACCGCCGCATCGCCTTGCTGGAGCAGGAAGGCATAACGTTTAAGTACAATGTCAGCCTCACCCCCAACCCCTCTCCAAAGGGCGAGGGGAGTGATTACTTCTGCATTCAGGATGAGGACGGACATACTACTCCCCTCTCCCTATGGAGAGGGGCAGGGGGTGAGGCTTTCGATGCCGTCATCCTCGCTACAGGCACTCCCACTGCCCGCGACCTGAAAGCACCTGGCCGTGAGCTGAAGGGCGTTCACTTTGCCCTCGAACTGCTCGCGCAGCAGAACCGTGTGTTGGCAGGTATGGAATTCAGCAAGGACGAACGTATCACCGCCAAGGGCAAGGATGTTCTCGTCATCGGTGGTGGCGACACGGGGTCCGACTGCATCGGTACCGCCCATCGTCAGGGCTGCAAGAGTGTCACGCAGATTGAAATCATGCCCCGTCCCGTAGAAGGTCCGGAAGACCCTCAGAACCCGTGGCCCAACTATCCCCGTACCCTCAAGACCACCTCGAGTCACGAGGAGGGATGCACGCGCCGTTGGAACATCAATACGCTTGAGTTCCTCGGCGAGAATGGCAGACTGACGGGGGTGAAAGTCCAGGAGATTGACTGGCAGCCGAACCCCGACGGCGGTCGTCCCATCATGGTGGAGAAAGGCAAACCCGAAATCATCAAGGCAGAGCTCGTCCTGCTCGCTATGGGATTCCTGAAGCCTGAACACCCGGAGTATCCGGAGAATGTCTTTGTCTGCGGCGATGCCAAGAATGGTGCTTCCCTCGTGGTTCGCGCTATGGCCAGTGGAATAGATAGCGCATGCCGCGTCCATCAGTATTTAAGTGAATATAAAAAATAATACCCACATGGCATTAGTAAACATCCACTTCCTGAACCTGCAGAACAACTATCTGTTCGCCGATATAGCCAAGAAGGTCAATGCCTTCAAGGTCATGCACCCCAAGGCCGATGTCATCTCACTTGGCATTGGCGACGTCACCCAACCGCTCTGTCCTGCCGTAGTAGAGGCCATGCATAAGGCCGTCAACGAGATGGCCAACGCCGACACCTTCCGGGGCTATGGTCCCGAGCAGGGCTACGACTTCCTGCGCGAGGCCATCCTGAAGAACGACTTTCTGCCGCGTGGCGTGCGGCTCAGTACCGACGAGATATTCATCAACGACGGCGCGAAGAGTGACACCGGCAACTTCCAGGAACTGCTGCACTGGGACAACTTCATCGGCGTCACCGACCCCATCTATCCCGTCTATATCGACTCCAACGTGATGATAGGCCGCTGCGGCTCCTATTGTGACGGTCGCTGGACCAATGTGCGCTACATGCCCACCACGGCCGAGAATGGCTTTGTGCCCGACCTGCCCAAGGGCCGTCCTGTCGATGTCATCTACCTGTGCTATCCCAACAACCCCACGGGTACTGTCATCACCAAACAGGAACTGCGCAAGTGGGTGAACTACGCCCTGAAGAACGATGCCCTCATCCTCTTCGATGCCGCCTATCAGGCCTATATCCAGGACCCTGAGATACCCCATAGCATCTACGAGATACGCGGAGCCCGCAAGTGTGCCGTTGAGTTCCGCTCGTTCTCCAAGACCGCCGGCTTCACCGGCGTCCGCTGCGGCTATACCGTTGTGCCGAAGGAGGTCGCCGTCACCACCTTCGAGGGCGAGCGCATTCCCCTGCACCAACTGTGGCTCCGTCGCCAGTGTACCAAGTTCAACGGCACGAGCTACATCTCTCAGCGTGCCGCCGAGGCCATCTATTCGCCCGAGGGCAAGCGTCAGGTGCAGCAGACCATCGACTACTACATGCAGAATGCCGCCCGCATGTTGTCAGTATTAAGAAATCTCGGCTTCGAGTGCTACGGCGGCGAGAACGCTCCCTATATTTGGATGCGTACCCCCGATGGTACCACCTCCTGGCAATTCTTCGAGCAACTGCTCTACGGTGCCAACGTCGTCTGCACGCCTGGTGTCGGCTTCGGTCCCTCGGGCGAGGGCTATGTCCGCTTTACGGCTTTCGGCAGTCGGGAACGTACCGAGGAGGCTCTGCAGCGCATAGCGCAGTGGGCAGGGAAGAAATAAAATGCGGTAAGCTGGACAGGGTGGCACCTGAACGGCGTTTGGGCAGTACCTGAACGGCGTTTAGGTGCCACTTGAGTTTTCTGTGGGGCAGGAATTGTCGGAAATACCATGATTTGTTTATTTTTGTGTCCGCTAACAGTTTGTAAACAAAACGGCATGTTCTGTTCCTGAAGTGTAAGCAAAACGGCATATTATTGTATCATTTTGTTTACATATTGTCAGTTTTATAAACTTATTATGCACAAAATGACGTTTTTGTGCTTGATTTCTTTTCAAAACGTCATACCTTTGCAACAGAAATCAAACAAAAAGTGTAACCCCTTAAAGAGGGACTTAGTATTCATTTATTAAACGTTTTAAGGTATGAAAAAGATTGAAGCAATTATCCGAAAGACGAAGTTCGAGGAGGTGAAGGCTGCGCTGCTTTCGTCGGACATCGATTGGTTTGAGTACCACGATGTGCACGGCATTGGGCAAAGCCGGCAGGAGAGGATTTATCGTGGTGTGCAGTATAGCACAGACGTGATAGAGCGTGTGGCTATCACGATCGTGTGTCGCGACGTCATTGTTGACCCTACGGTGCAGGTCATTCTGCGTGTTGCCCATACGGGCGAGGTTGGCGATGGCCGTATCTTCCTGAGCGATGTGATTGACACATGGAGCATTCGCACGGGCGAGAATGGCGACACTGTATTACGAGACAAAAAATAACTCTAAACTTGTATAAATTATGAACGAAATAGGATTATCACTTGATACTGTATGGATGCTATTGGCAGCCATGTTGGTTTTCTGGATGCAGCCCGGTTTTGCGCTGTGCGAGGCGGGCTTTACGCGTAGTAAGAACACGGTCAACATCTTGATGAAGAACTTTGTTGACTTCATGTTCGGTTCCCTGCTGTTCTTCTTTCTCGGTTTCGGATTCATGTTCGGCAGCGAGGGCGAAGGCTTCATCGGTGCTCCTAACTGGGGCGACCTGAGTTTCTACAAGGGCGACCTGCCGGTGGAAGGCTTCCTGATTTTCGAGACGGTGTTCTGTGCAACGAGTGCCACCATTGTGAGTGGTGCAATGGCAGAGCGCACGAAGTTCTCCATGTACCTGATATATTCGGCGGTTATCTCGCTGTTCATCTATCCCATCGAGGGTCACTGGACGTGGGGTGGCGGCTGGCTCTGCAACGATGCTGCCGACGGTTTCATGATGTCCACCTTCGGTGATGTGTTTCACGATTTTGCCGGTTCGGCCATCGTGCACAGCGTGGGTGGTGTGCTGGCCTTGATTGGTGCGCTTGCGTTGGGTCCGCGAATCGGCAAGTACGATGCCAGTAAGAAGAGTCATGCCATTCCTGGTCACAGCCTGCTGATGGCAGCCCTGGGTGTCTTCATTCTCTGGCTCGGCTGGTTCGGTTTCAACCCCGGTTCTCAGTTGGCTGCTTCCGGTGAGGTGAACCGCGTGGCTATTTCCCACGTGTTCCTGACCACTAACCTGGCTGCTGCCGCTGGCGGTACGGCAACAATGTTCCTCACCTATATTAAATATGGTAAGCCGTCGCTCTCGCTGACGCTCAATGGTGTGCTGGCCGGTCTTGTAGGTATTACCGCCGGTTGTGACCTTGTGTCGCCTGCAGGTGCCATTGTCATTGGTCTTGTCTGTGGCGTCGTGCTGGTCTATGCCATTGAGTTTATTGACCACCGTCTGCACATTGACGACCCTGTTGGTGCATCGAGCGTACATGGTGTGTGTGGTATTCTGGGCACGCTGATGACCGGTCTGCTCTCTACCAGCAACGGTGCCTTCTACGGTCACGGATGGGGTTTCTTCGGAGCCGAGCTGTTCGGTATCCTCGTCATCGACCTTTGGGCGGCAGCCTGCGGCTTCGCCCTGTTCTACGGCATCAAGCGTCTTCACGGTCTGCGTGTGGATAAGCGTATAGAGGAGGAGGGACTCGATGTCTATGAGCACGGTGAACTGTGCTACAATTAAGATTAAGAATGATGAATATGGAAGTAATTAAAAAGATTGGAAGATGAAAAAGATTGTTTTATTCGCAATGGGCATGGTGCTTGGTGGCACCGCCCTTGCACAGGAGAAAGTGGAGACAACGATTAGTGGAGACGTTGTAAGTAGTTACATTTGGCGTGGCCAGGACTTGGGAAGCGTGTCGCTGCAGCCTACGCTGGGCGTAGCCTACCGGGGCTTGTCGCTGACGGCCTGGGGTAGTGTAGGGCTGACCGAACCTGCTGACACGAAGGAGTTTGACCTGACACTGGCATACTCCATTGGCGGACTGAACATCGGCGTGACCGACTATTGGTTCGACAGCATGGCCAGTGGCGGCGACCCTGACGCTCGCTACTTCAAGTACGGCGCTCACGGTACGAACCACGTGTTTGAAGCCACCGTCGGCTACGACTTCGGTGTTGCCAGCCTGCAGTGGTCAACTAACTTTGCAGGTAATGACTATAAGACGGACGGCAAGCGTGCCTACAGCAGTTATATGGAAGTAAATGTCCCGTTTAAGTTGTACACCGTAGAATGGACTGCTACGGCCGGTGCCGTCCCCTTTAAGTCGGATGCCTACGCCACGAATGGCTTTGCCGTGACTAACCTGGCTCTGAAGGCTACGAGGGACATCAAGATTACCGACACGTTCTCGGTGCCCGTATTCGGACAGGTCGTTGCTAATCCGTGCTCACAAAAAGCCTACCTGGTCTTTGGGTTTACGCTGCAACCCTGATCTTTCCAGGCAGACGTTCGCCCCTCTCTTGTCGTGACGACAGGAGAGGTTTTTGTGTCCGATAACAGATTGGCGTAAAAAGGCTGTATTTGTGTGCAAAGTGAAAGCAAATAGAAACATTTGTGTCGTAAATACATTACAAAATGACAGATATTATTATTTTTTATTAAACAAAACGTAAGCAATATTTGTATATTTCCGACGATATGCTGTATCTTTGCACCCGTAAACAAAGACTTGTAATTATAAACCCATATAAAAAAGTATAAGATTATGGAAGCATTAAGATTTCAGGTTGTCGGAGAGGCATTCAAGAAGAAGCCGCTCGACGTAAAAACACCCAGTGAGCGTCCGGCTGAGTATTTCGGCAAGAAAGTATTTAACCGTGAGAAAATGTACAAATACCTGCCGAAGGATGTCTATGAGAAGATGGTTGACGTGATAGAGAACGGTGCCCGTCTGGACCGTGACGTTGCCGACGCTGTGGCAGTAGGCATGAAGCAGTGGGCTACGGAGAATGGCGTCACGCACTATACCCACTGGTTTCAGCCGCTGACAGAAGGTACTGCCGAGAAGCACGACTCGTTTATAGAGCATGACTTCAAGGGGGGTATGGTAGAGGAGTTCAGCGGCAAGCTGCTGGTGCAGCAGGAGCCCGACGCCTCGTCGTTCCCCAGCGGAGGCATCCGTTCTACCTTTGAGGCTCGCGGCTACAGCGCCTGGGACCCGACGAGTCCCGTCTTCATCATCGACGACACGCTCTGCATTCCCACCGTGTTTATTTCTTATACGGGTGAGGCGCTCGACTATAAAGCTCCGCTGCTGCGTGCCCTGCATGCCGTCAACGTGGCAGCTACCGACGTGTGCCGCTACTTCGACCCGACGGTCAAGAAGGTGACCAGTAACCTCGGTTGGGAACAGGAGTACTTCCTCGTTGACGAGGGCTTGTACTCTGCCCGTCCCGACCTGTTGCTGACTGGCCGTACCCTGATGGGACATGACTCGGCCAAGAACCAGCAGATGGACGATCACTACTTCGGTGCCATCCCCGAGCGTGTGGCCGCCTTCATGCGCGAGCTGGAGATTGTCGCCCTCGAACTTGGCATCCCCTGCAAGACACGCCATAACGAGGTGGCACCCAACCAGTTTGAGCTGGCACCAATCTTCGAAGATACCAATCTGGCCGTTGACCACAACATGCTGCTGATGTCGGTCATGAAGCGCGTGGCCCGCAAACATGGTTTCCGCGTGCTGCTGCACGAGAAGCCCTTTGACGGCATCAACGGCAGCGGCAAGCACAATAACTGGAGTCTCTCGACCGACAATGGTGTGCTGCTGCATGCACCGGGCAAGACGCCTGAGCAGAACCTGCGCTTCGCCACCTTTATCGTTGAGACGCTGATGGGCGTATGGCGCCACAACGGACTGCTGAAGGCTAGCATCATGAGTGCTACCAATGCCCATCGTCTGGGAGCCAACGAGGCACCGCCTGCCATCATCTCGTCGTTCCTCGGCAAACAGGTGTCGGAACTGTTGGACCACATCGAGAAAGCTGATGTTTCCGATATTCTTGCAATGGCCGGCAAACAGGGAATGAAAATGGATATTCCGGAAATACCTGAACTCTTCATTGACAATACCGACCGTAACCGTACGTCGCCCTTCGCTTTTACCGGCAACCGTTTCGAGTTCCGTGCCGTTGGTTCTGAGGCCAACTGTGCATCGGCGATGATTGCTCTGAACAGCGCTGTGGCTGAGGCCCTCGTCAGCTTCAAGAAACGTGTCGATGCCAAGATTCCTGAGTTCGAGAAGAAACTCGAAGGCACCGGCCATACCGCCACTTTCCACGCTATCATCGACGTGCTGCGCGAGGATATCAAGGCTTGCAAGCCCATCCGCTTCGATGGCAACGGCTATAGCGACGAGTGGGTGGAAGAGGCCGCCAAGCGTGGACTGGATGTGGAAAAGTCGTGCCCGAAAATCTTTGAGCGCTATCTTGACGACTCCAGCATCCAGATGTTCGAGAGCCTCGGCGTGATGAGTAGGAAGGAACTGGAAGCCCGTAATGAAGTAAAGTGGGAGACCTACACGAAGAAGATTCAGATTGAGGCCCGCGTACTGGGAGACCTCTCCATGAACCACATCATTCCTGTCGCCACCCGCTATCAGACGCAGCTGTTGCAAAACATCGGCAACATGGCCGTCGTCTTCCCCGTTGACACTGCCGACAAGCTCTCCGCCCGCAACAAGAGCATCGTACAGGAGATTGCCGAGCGCACCAGTGCCATCGAGAAAGGTGTGGAGGATCTTGTCAATGCACGCAAGCAGGCCAACAAGATTGAAGACGAGCACCTGAAAGCCATTGCCTATCACGACAAGGTGGAACCGAAGCTCGACACCATCCGCTACCAGATTGACAAGCTGGAGCTCATCGTCGATGACTCGCTATGGCCGCTGCCGAAGTATCGTGAACTGCTGTTCATCAGATAAGAAGTAAGAGGAATTTAGAAGAATTTAGAGGAAGTTAGAAGGAGTTAGAAGAAGTTAGAAGACATTACTCATCTCATCAGCAGAACCATTGTCCTTCAAACTCCCTCTAACTCCCTCTTCCTTCCTCCTTAATAATCCTAAAAGACACAAAAAAACTTAAATAAACAATTCATCGTTTTTTATTCTTATTTTTTTTCCTATCTTTGTGGCTTGAAAACGATTCATTACTAAATAACTACTATTAATAAGAATGAAAAACGTACCTGTTATTAAAATTGGAATCGTCGCTGTAAGTCGCGACTGTTTCCCTGAGTCATTGGCTGTTAACCGTCGTAAGGCCGTTATCGCCGAGTATGAAAAGAAATTTGGCAAGGAAGGCATTTACGAGTGTCCTATCTGTATCGTTGAGAGTGAGATTCACGCTCAGCAGGCTCTTGCTGATGTGCAGAAGGCTGGTTGCAACGCCCTTTGTGTATATCTGGGCAACTTCGGTCCTGAGATTTCCGAGACCATGATTGCTGACTGGTTCCAGGGTCCCACCATGTTCTGCGCTGCTGCTGAAGAGACCCAGAACGACCTCATCGACGGTCGTGGTGATGCTTACTGCGGTATGCTGAATGCCAGCCAGGCACTGTCGCTGCGTAAGACCCGTGCATACATCCCCGAGGAGCCCGTTGGCGATGCTGCCCATTGCGCTGAGCTCATCCATGAGTTCCAGCCCATTGCACGTGCCATCGTGGGTCTGCAGAACCTGAAGATCATCAGCTTCGGTCCGCGTCCCAACAACTTCCTGGCTTGTAACGCCCCCATCCGTGCCCTCTATGACCTCGACGTGGAGATTGAGGAGAACTCTGAGCTCGACCTGCTCGAGGCCTTCCAGAAGCATCAGGGTGACCCCCGCATCGACGATGTGGTGAAGGATATGGCTGCCGAACTGGGTACTGGCAACCGCATTCCGCAGGTGCTGCCGAAGCTCGCACAGTATGAGCTCACGCTGACCGACTGGATTGAGGCTCACAAGGGCTCTCGTCAGTTTGTGGCTATGGCCAACAAGTGCTGGCCTGCCTTCCAGACGATGTTCGGATTCGTTCCCTGCTACGTCAACAGCCGCCTGACCAGCCGTGGCATTCCCGTTGCTTGTGAGGTTGACATCTATGGCGCGCTGTCTGAGTATATCGGAACTTGCATCACGCAGGATGCTGTCACGCTGCTCGACATCAACAACTCTGTTCCTCAGGATATGTACGAGGAGAGCATCAAGGGTAAGAAGTTTGAGTGCGACACCTATACCGACAAGGAAATCTTCATGGGCTTCCACTGCGGTAACACCGCTTCCAGCAAGGTCTGCAACTGTCAGATGTGCTTCCAGCGCATCATGGCACGCGCGCTGCCGGTAGAGGTGACCAACGGTACCCTCGAGGGTGACCTGATTCCTGGAAAGGCAACGGTTTATCGTCTGCAGTCAACGGCCGACACCAAGCTCCGCGCTTACATCGCACAGGGTGAGATTCTGCCGGTAGCTACCCGTTCGTTCGGTTCTATCGGTATCTTCGGCATCAAGAACATGAGCCGCTTCTACCGTCACGTCCTCATTGAGAAGCACTACCCGCACCACGCTGCCGTGATGTTCGAGCATGCCGGTAAGTACCTCTGGGAGGTTCTCAAGTACATGGGTATTCCCGTTGAGGAGATTGACTACAACTTCCCGAAGGGTGACTTCTATCCCACGGAGAATCCGTTCGCATAAGTCGAATGATGTGTTAATAAAAAACGTGCCCTGGCCAAGTTGGTCAGGGCATGTTTTTTGCACCAAACATCTCCCACATCTCCCTCTGGCACGCTGAGATGCCGATGTACAAAGGGTTTGACGGGTGGGATATGTCGTCTGAACATCTCCCTCATCATCTCCCTCATTTCCTGCAGGGCACCACCTTGTAGTACTTGACATGGGCACGCGTAGTGTGTTCGTAGCCCAGCTCCTTCATGGCCAGTCCTACATGCACCTTCGTACTATGGTCTTTCTTGACCGAAGGATACTCCTTGCGGATCATCTCCAGCAGCTGACTGCTGTTCATGGCCTTTGCGTCCTCACCATCCTTAGGCAGCCGGAAACAGGCGGCCACAATCTCCGCCATATCCTTTTCTTCCATGTAGTTCTGGTTCAGTTGCTGGATGCGTGCCACCTGTTCGTTGTTGAACCAGTAGGGTGCCTTTTGGTCGCAAACCTCGTGTACCACCTGCGCATAGAGCTGCTGGTAGTCAATGTCGCCCGTGTTGTCAATGCATCTCCCCTCAGGAATCGTCAGACAGATGTAGCGGCGTGAACCTGTTGCATCCGTCAACGGGTGAGGATTGTTCGTTGTTGCCACGAATGACGCATAGCGGGCACGGTCTTCCTGCGAGGCACCATAGATGGGACGTCCGTTCACCTTGCTCTTCGAGAGCGTCTGTTTCAGCGCAGCATGCTGGCTGGGACGGATGGCCTCCAGCTCGTCGAGGTTCACAATGAGATTGTTCGTCAATGCCATCTCCTTGTCGAACTTGTTCGAGAGATTCAGATGGTCGAGGAAATACTGGCGTAGCTCCGGAGGCAGCAGGCGCTGCATGAATGTGGTCTTGCCGCAGCCCTGTGCACCAATCAGCGTCGGCACACACTCGTTGCCGTGCAAGGTGTCCATCTGGAGCCAGTGAGCCACCATCGAGCGCATCCATACACAGAGAAACTCGAGTTGCTCGGTGGTCAGTCCAGGCAGTCGGCCGAAGAGTCGTGCCATGTGGTTCTGTCCGTCCCATCGGGGCAGGTGCTCCAGGAAGTCGTTGGCAGGGTTGAACGTGGGAATCTCCTCAGAGTTCACCAGCTCCATGATGTCCGCCTTGGGACTTCCCTTTTCGCATACCCCTTCACGCTTGGCTCTGATGATGATGCTGTTCAGCGCCTTCGTCGTCAGAATACGGAACTCGGGTTCGCCAGATTCCGACCGATGGGCAAATTCAGTTTTTCCGCTCAGTTCGTTGAAGCGGAGGATGTAGTGGTCATGAAGAAACTGCTCAGTCATAAGCGGTCCTTCCTGTGAAGCTGCAAGAGCCTCACCATTTACGGTAAAGTTTTGAATCATAAAAAAAGTGTTTTTTGAAATTTAAGGCTAAGAGTGGCCAGATGAGTGTTTCTCATGCATCATAGCGGCTACAAAGATACAAAATTTTTTGCCGTTTTCCAAATTTTTTGCCAAAAATTTACGCATTTTTGAACCAAATCTGCATAAACCTGTTAGACCAAATAATCCTTAATCCATAATCTATAATCCGTAATCCATTATCCGTAATCCGTAATCCATATTAGGTATGGGAGATGTTCAGGGAGATGTCCAGGGAGATGTTCAGGGAGATGTTCAGACAGCAAAATCCTTTGTACATCGGTGTTTCAGCGTTCCAGAGGGAGATGTTGATATGTTGTTGTGAAATGTCGTGAAAAATTTTTTTGAAGCATCGTGATGGTCGCTGCCAGAGAGAAGCATCTCTCCGCCAGATATGTGCCGTCTCTCTGCCCGATATGTGCCGTCTCTCTCTTGTTTCCCACGTAGGGAAACATGAACCATAGGTTAGAGTAGGGAAAACCTATACTTTTAGTAAGGAAAAGTGCCACTTCTCTTAACGAGAAACGGCACTTTCCTTGGCGAAAAGCGGCACTTATCTTAACGAGAAACGGCACTTTCCTCTGCCTTCTTCCCTCAACTATAGAGAGTCACTATTTAGGCGTTTCCGTTTTTTTTACCGTAAGTCTTAAACTTCCATATCTCCGTAGTTCAGTAGTTCCGTATTTCTGTGTTTCCTTTAAGCGGTAAACAGTAAGCTGTAAACTAAATAAGCGGTATCTCCGTAGTTCCGCACCTCCGTAGTTCCCTATGGTTTTTCGCCTGTGAGTGATTCTGCCGTTTCCTTGAAGTCACATACAATGGCTTCGAGCATGGGGTTCGTGTTCTCTACTATAATCGCTGCATAGAAACCTTGCCCCTCAACGGTAGCATTTGCTGTTTTCATCGTGAAGCGATTGGGGGTTGCAAACTCTTCAAACCATCTAACGAACAATCGGTTGCGCTTCTCCTCACGTCCGTCACTGGTATCGCAAATATACAGCAATACATTAGCGTTCTCTGCAAAGAATTGTTCTATGATGGCAATCAAAGCATCCTTTACATGTGCATCGTACCCCGAATGGGTATCCTCTCGCTTTCGAAACCCGAACTGATATGTATCGCATCCACCAAGTGGTACGTCTTCGAGGAAACTGACACTATATCTTGTGCCCGAATCAGTGGTAAAATCAAAGTCGCCATTGTTGAGAGTAATCTCGTATGGCGACTTCCGATTGATATCTTCAAGAGTAATCTTTATCATACCAAAGCTATTTTCTGCTGGTCTTCATTAGCCCAGCGCTCAGCAACTTTACGTTCCCATTCGCGTTTGATTTCAAGCGAATGTTTCCATCGACGTAATGCCTCTTCGTGTGTAATTTTCTTAACATCCATAATGGCTATCCATTTGATTTCTGCTGCAAAGTTAAGCATAATTTCTGAATAAACAAATAAAAAAACAATAAAAAGAACACCATCGACAAAACACCTCTTACTTTTTCCTTCTATTAAACAGTAAGCTGTAAACTAAATAAGCGGTAAGCGGTAAGCTGAAACACTCCCGTATTTTCATTTCCACAAGGCTTGTGAAAGTTTTTTTTTGAAATTTTCTTGAAAAAATTTGCATTCTTCAAATATTCTTCCTATCTTTGCAGTTGACTCGGGTAGCCCCATGGGGTAAGTGGGTCAAGACATATTGGAAAAAGGACGTTTACGAACGTTATCTTTAGAGTCTCAAATCTCGCAAATTTGAATCCATCTCTGAAGAAAACGCAACCGAAACGTTCGCGTTGGGTTTATTATACCCTGTCCACCTTATTATAAATAGGGTGGACGAACGTATATAATCACGGCGTGGGCTAACTCGAGTTGCTTATCTTTGAGATGGGGGCAATGCGAGAGCCTGAGACTTGGGATAAGCGAGAAGTAGTGACTCCCACGTCTTTTCATTTAAACCTAAAACAAATAGCCGAAACTTGGGAGGACAATAGGCCAAAGACCTATGGAGTATAGTAAATTGTATTTTTCTTTTATATCAAATAATTTGAACTATACACTAATTATTTGATTTCAATAGTAGTATTACACTTAAATATATTTTTTGAGTATGAAAAGCGTAAAACCAATTGCATTATCTAAATCTATTTTTGTCGCATCTTGTGTGCTTTTGTTTAGTGGCTGTAGTAATTCTGAGCTACAATTGTCGACGGTAGAGAAAGTTGCTCTTTATTATATTAAAGATGTGACAGAAGTAAAAGAGAAAGATGTTATAGAAGCGTATTTCGATTTTTCAGACGGAATGAACTGGGCCTATCAGAATGATACGACCAAGAACATTTTGAAAGATATTGTTAATAAAGTTTCTAATGAGGAAGGAGCTAAGGTATACTCTTTGGCAGACGACTGTATAACTTTGCTTCCTGAGAAAACTACTACTTTGTTTAATACAATTATGAATCCCGATTCTTATTCTAAGCAGTATGCTCCGATAGAGAAGGTGTTGGATCAAATAATCAAAATGAATCATAATGCTTTGCTGGTAACAGATTTCGAAGAATACACCCCCGATGGTAAAATTCAGACATCTGCTTTTGCTTCCAAATATTTTGAAGAATGGATCCGTCGTGGTTACGACATTAAGTTCTACATTACAGATTATGTAGAAAAATCTCGTACCAAGCATCTTTATTATATCCTCTTCAACAAGAAAGATCATATTCTTCAGGCAAAAGTTGAAGATGCCATTAAGAATAATCCCAAGAATTATAAAGAGTTTCTTCTCTCTACAAACCCATGTCAGCTGACTACTAATTATCTAGGTGCTGCTTACGGTGGATGTTACCATGATTCATCAGGTCAGGATAACGTATCTGGCACAGACGAATCTGGCACATCTGAAAGTTATTGCAACTTTAACATTGAAGGATATGCTGCAACAATTCTTCAGAATTCCCGTTTTTTCAAGAGTATACCTCAGCTAAATGTGGAGTATTATCCTATGGGAGCTGATTGGCCTAGTATTGTAAAAAATACAAGAGACGCCAGTGATCCTGCCTTGGGCAAAGATCGATATACAGACCTCTTCCGTAATCTGTTTGTTGACTTAACGAATCAGGATTCTTATATTGTGAGCGAATTAGATGTTATTGCTACTGATGTTCAGCAAGACATGGATGCGTACATTAATAGTTTGATGCCTCAAATTGTAGGTAAACCTGAGATGGTTGATGATGGAGTGGGGGGAAAAATCGCACAACCTACCGAAGAACAGGCTCCTTATTATGACGAGAAAGGGAATGTCCTTCCTGCTTTCATTTACGAGAATCCGCTGCCAACACCTCAGATACTAGATGTGTTTGAGCTAAATGAGACACTTTTTGAGAATACCAAGAAGACAGACCCTAGCAAAGTGGAAATAGCCGTTGATTTGAAGTCTGGTTTTAGTGGTATCATTGGAGGTTATAAACCTGGTGACATGATACGTTTGGATATAGTTATTGACGATTGTGAACCAAACACAGAAAAGTTAGAAACACTTTTCAGTTGGGATGGTAACACCAGTCTGGCTGATGCGATTAAAAATACACTTCAGAATCTGAACCCCAAAAATCGTGTAATATATTCTTATTTCATTAAAACCATTAATTAATATAATAATCTTAAAATAATATCTATCATGCAAACTTCTGTAGTATCAGCCTATGTTATAGGCATCGTAGTGTTTATCGTCATGTTGCTCATCGCAGCCGTAGTAGCTAATGCCATAGCCTATCAACCGGGAACTAACCCGACAGACCCGGGAAAACGCAAAATGTGGTTCTGGATTTTAGGTGTCTTAACGCCCGTTTTGACTTTTTTCTTGGCCTACTTTATCGTCTATACAGGCATAAAAATGCATAATGTGCAGGAAAAATACATGACGGCCATGTGCATTTCCACGGTAATGTCTTTTGTCCTATATGTGGCATCAGGTTTTGCATTGAGCAAAATTTTCAATCACGGAAAACTTTCAAGTTGGTTTTAATAAATTAAGTCGCTAACACTATGAATGATCAGTTATTTGTTATTGCGATAGGTGGAACAGGTATGCGATGCTTGGAATCGTTTGTCCACCTATGCGCCATAGGTATGTTTGACAATCAAGAAATAAATGTGTTAACATTGGATACTGACCAAACAAATGGTAATAAGGAGCGTGTCGAATTATTAATTAACTATTATAATCGTATAAAATCCGATAAGGTACAAGACATAGATGGTGGCTCTCCGAATACTAACACTTTTTTTTCAGCAAAAATCAATTTATTTAAATTTTGGACCGATTATAGTACTCCAGCTCGACAAAACTATGTCGCTCTGTCTCGTATAGGGGAAGGTTCTGATGAGGAGGTAATAAGGCAAAACACTGATTTGTCAAATCTTTTTCTTGATAAGGCGACTGTTCAGCAATTTAACTTGGCACACGGCTATCGTGCCCAGACGCACCTTGGTAGCCATCTCATGTATCATGGCATCATAGAATCAGCACGGAGAAAGCTAGCAGGTGGAGTAAATGTTAAACCAGAGGATAAGGATTTAGACAATTTCTTGGACATGCTCTCTCAGGCATCTGCTCACGCAAGGGTTTTTGTCTTTGGTTCCGTTTTTGGTGGAACAGGGGCCTCTTCAATACCTATTATTCCAGTTGCTATGCGAGATGCTGTTTCTATCCGCAGTAACGGGAAAAGCAGTTTAGCACTTGATAAAGTAAAATTTGGCTCTACATTGCTAACTGAATATTTCTCGTTCCCTAATCCTGATGCTCGTCAGATGGCAAAGGATAAGGTGATTGCAAATTCAGATTTCTTCGCATTGAATAGCCAGGCAGCTCTTCATTTTTATCAAGCTGATCCCACGGTTAAACAGTGTTATCGTCGTCTTTACCACATTGGTTGGCCTTTGACGAGTAAACCAATTTCTGATGTCCAGGAAGGCGATACAATAACTGGAGGTCACGAACAAAAGAACAACTGCCATGTTGTGGAATTGATGTGTGCTTGCGCGGCTTATGATTTCTTTACGACAGAGTCCTTTCCCGAAAACAAAACAAACGCCAATTATGTTTATCGCTCAGTGGAAAGAAATCAAAATGTATTTGATTTTAATGGCGGCGACTTCGTTAGTGAACACGGAGACCAGTTTGCAAACAAACTTGGTGCTTTCCTTTCTATGTCTCATATTGTGTTGGGCCTTAACGGTGCGTCAAGCGGTAACAAAGGTACCAAAGCCTTTTTAGACCGTTTGAAAGACAATAATCGGGCTAATTACAATATTGATGACATCCAGCTTGAAGAAATAGATAAATATTTGCAGATGTTTGCTTATAGTGTTGAAAATGGAAAGTTGCAACGTGGGTGGCTATATCAAATCTACAACACGGTAAAACCAGGAAAATTAATATTCCGTCCTACAGCATTTGAAGAAAAGATAGACTCTCTTAGCAAAATTGAACCAGGAACGCTTTTCGATGATGATAAACACAATTGGGATGCGAAAGGTGGCTTCATGCATAGCACTAGTACAGCCCAATACAATCAACTTATAAAGATTCTGACCGATAACGATGACAGTATGCCGTCCAAAGAGCAGAATGCCAACACAACTAAGGAAAAGTTTTTGGCACACGTGTATAATGCAATAACAATTGCACAAAAGTTTAACATAAAGAATTGATATCATGGCAGATTTTGAATCATTAGTTATAGGAGTAAAGAGCCAATCAAAACCTGCGGGGAAGCCTCAAGAATGGGCACCTTTAGGGAATATGGCAACTTTCACTAAAGATATATTAACACCCACGTTGGCAAAAGGTGCTGATATGAGTGCAATTGTATCAGGTATACCAACTATCTTTGCCCGTATCAACCTATTTACGAATGCCATATCTTATATCCAAGATACAAGAGGTGCTGAGAATGCAGAGAATGATGGGTTGATGAAGTTCTACGTTGATCTCGTTAGCGAATGGCGAGGATTTCTTGCCTGCCTGGCGTTTGACTATAAAAATATCCGTGTAGATAGAATTGAGTTGGTGTATTCTGATGGCGCAGACATTGCAGGTACCAACAATCTATATGAGCCAAAGGGCGCTTTTGGTAATATGCTATTCGAGCGGAAGCCATTATGGTGTATTCAGACTCAAGATGGAAATAAAAGGCAGGTGCCATTCATCGATGTAATCCGATATAAGGACAATATCGTTGCTGCTACTTCTCCTGATTCGCTGTTTTTTACATCGGCAGCCTACACTATTAATGAAGACAAACCCTTTGTCAATGCGGAAACAGGAAGGTTCATGGATCCAATAGGGGTTGTTGATTTAACTACCGCTCAATTGCTTGATTTGTATGCATATGTTCAGCATATTACTACTCATCTAAGCCGCCTGGAGGAATATTATGGTAATCTAGACGAGGGAATTCGCCCTAATTATTCCAACTTGCGTGCTAATCTGAATACATGGCTAGATGAAATCAAACAAAAGATAACTGAAAAGGATGGTGATATTCGCACGGCATCTGTTGCTCCTGTTGATAATTTTAACTTGCCATTCAGTTTAGTATTCAATTATTCAAGTAAACTTTTTGGAAAAGAAGGGGTGATCTCTACGACTGGTGAAGATGGCGCCTTAGAATTTGATCCCAAAGAGATTTTGTTGCGTAAAGATGCAGAAATCGCCCAGATAATTTTGCCTCTTGAAGTCGCTAATGATCCAAATAGGCTTAAAGAACTGCCAGTACATGTTTTAAAGGCAAAAACCAAAGGAATGGAAGGACGTAGCTCCTTTTTTGCACTCCCTTTAAGTGCGCTTGGTCTGAATGTATTTGGTAAGAATGTCGGAGCTCTTGTAGGAACAGATTCAAATACCGTCATCAATTCACGTCTCACTGCCATCTACGATCCTTCCTCAAAAGTAGACAATTTGGAGGTCTCACTTATCATTGAGACTAGGGATGGACAGCAAAAGGAGATGAAAGAGGCTTATACTGTAAAAGGTGATTCTTGGATTCGTGGTCGCGATTTGATAATTTGGCCTAATTTTATTTCTAAACAGTGGAATCGCTACTTTATGTACTCAGAAATACCCCATTATGGAGACACTGGTTGTTCATTCCGGGCTACACCTCTGTTAGGTACAAATACCGCGTCTGGTGATTTCCGAATTGTAACAGATAAGCAAGGATCTCCTTTGCTTGTTGCCCAAAACGGTGAGATAGTTAAGCCGATAGATCCTGATTATAAAGATATAGATGTCCAACTTTTAGTGACGTCTGATAATCGTGTTTCAGATAATCTTTATAAGTATGAGATTTATGAAAGCAACAAACCTTTTATGGGGGTGCGTCTTTCTTCAGGGGGAAAGGAAAGCGGTTATCTAATTATTAAATATACAGGAAGTGATAACTCTTCCCTTCCCAAAAACAGGATGAATGTTGATGAGCAGCTTAACCCAGTTGATGTCGGTATCGACTTTGGAAGCACCAATACATCTTTGGCTTATTGTAATAATGCTCACCACGAACAAGCTTGTCCTCTAAATTTAACGAACCGTCGAGTTTCGCTCCTTGATGACAAACGGAGTCAGGTCGTGGCTGTTAATGACTTACTGTTCTTCCAAAACGTAGATGTTGAGGGAAATGCAGTAAAGAGTATGTTGGCATTGCACGATTTGAAGCGACTGAAAGTCTCTGCTAATGATAATGGGCAGATTGGTATGCTTTCCAAAGAAGTGAAGGGTGGATTCCCTTGTATGGAGTCCAATTTGCCCGTCGATTCTGTATCTGAAAAGCTCATCAAACTTGCATATAGGAATTCCATTGGAGACATTTCTCTTGTATACAATATGAAATGGAATGATAGCGAAGGTGAGAAAGCTAACAAAAAGGCATTCCTTACTACCCTTATGCTGGAAATCTATGCAGAACTATTTCAGAAAAGAATGTTCCCTCAAAACCTAAAGTGGTCCTATCCCTCTTCAATGGGTTCATCGTTGATAATGCAGTATGAGGAAATATGGCAGGTTTTAAAGAATGTTAACCCATTAGTCCCGATTAATACCGAGGCTGATTATGTTTTGCATATATCAAGCGGGAATGTTGCCATGAATGTAAATGGTGCGGCCATGTGGGAAAAAATGGCTACAGATCGTATTATGCAAGGTCAAGCAGGTTGGGGCAACTCAGCATCATCTTTGGACAATGGAGGCGACACATGGGGAACAGCTAATCCCGAATCTCAGCCATTGGCAGGTTCTTGGGGAACTCAACCTGCTGAAAATTCTTGGGGAACTCAAGAGACTGCTCAGCCTGGAGGTTGGGGCAATAGTCAACCAACTTCACAAGTTGTTGTCGACCTGAAACCAGATGATGGTCCCGTCGAGTTTGAGTTCCAACCGGTTAATACGAATAATAGTATGACAGAAGCATGTGCTGTAGCTAATTATATAGCAGGAAGTCAGGCTTTTGGCGCGGATGTTAATGCTATGACATTATGTTTTGACATAGGTGGTAGCACGACTGACATTTCGGTACTTAGTACAGTGCCAGACTCAAAAGGACAGGCTGGGACTGCGATGCTAAAACAGAGCTCTATAAGGTTTGCTGCACAGCGCGTGTCTAATGCAACTAAGTATTCTCCAAACTTTAAGCGAGTTTTACTGGATATCTGTTCACAGTTCAGTATAAAGGTTCAAGGGCTGACTCCTGGTATGGGAGAAGACAAGTTTTCCCCTGAAACAGCTCCACTCTTCTTTGAACAGATTGTAAATAAACTCTCCGTTGAGCAATTGACAGTGTTCTATAGGAAGATAAGTGCGGACTGTCCTGAATTAATGTGTGTCAATCTTTATGTTACGGGTCTAATAAGCTATTATGCTGGTCAAATAACGAACAAGTTGATAACTGAGATACGTCGTTCGAACTTGAACCGTCCAAACTGGACTCCAAAAGTTTCAATTACTTTTGCAGGAAAAGGTGCACGTATTTTCGACTGGTTCATGAGTTCTCAGGAAAACAATGCTAGACAATATTACCAACAAATGTTTATTCGTGGAATGGGTGGAATGCAAGCCGCGCACCAATTCCTTTTTGGACCTCCGGAATTCGTGTTTAATATTGGTTCTGAGAATGTTAAATATGAAGTTTCCATGGGCCTAGCAAGGAATTCGACTAATAACACCTTGCTTGTGGCCAAAAACGAGAAGGTTATTGAGATATTGGGCGAAGAGAACTTCTTCATTCAGAATGCTACTGGTGAAATGATTCCTTTATCTTTTGACAACAGCATTACTTGTGAGATGATGGATTACACCGGAACGTATTTCATGAATAGCCAGAAAGAAGCGTCCTCCAATGCACCATGTCCTCGCTTCATGGATTTTGCTGACTTGTTCTATAAGGTATCTGCAAGTCTCTTTGGTTTAAAGATGAGGCCTCAGGAATTTATGGCGGGTTTCCAAAATATGAACATGAATAATTACATCCAAAACTTACCTGAGTACCGTGCTGCAAAACAAACTGCTCGACAGAATTCGACAAAGTTTGACTTTGTGATGCCAATCATTATCCTTGAAGGAATGAAGTTTTACGATGACTATCTTTTAAAAGGTATTAATCACAATTAACAAGGTGAATTATAGTATTCTTATAGAATTATCGAGACAAACCATTTCGTTCTCTTATAGTAGAGATGATGGCAAGAACCAGTTTATCCCCTATGGGGATGAGCTGGTTAAGCCATTGGCTATTTATAGTTCAGGTAATGAATTGCGAATCGGAAGATTTGCAGCAGAAGAAGCGCGTGCAGGAAGGGCAGGGGCATTCGACAATATCTTTGATGCCATTAAGAGACCGGCTTCTTTTACCTACCGTGGAACACAGTATCCACTAAATAAGTTACTTCTTTTCGGCATAGAACATTGTCTTAGAGAATTCTTTGACAGCATTCTTTATGGGACAGAAGGTCAACTTGAACAAAACACTGCGAAAGTTCCTATTTGTCTTTTAATGAGTTCAGAACTAAATGATAACGAACAAGCATATGTTATAAGTTTGCTCAAAAATGCAGGTTATAGTAACACTTTTTCTATAGATTATAATACTAAGGTGTTGGATTATACTAGAGCTTCGCTCGCTAAAAAAATAGAAAAGGCAATCTTTGTGTCAACTATTGGCAATGACCTGTTTGTAGAGTGTATTGATGCTCGAGAGGCTCAACAGCCAAAGCGGCTTTTTGATTTGAACGCGAAAGAAGCAGGTAAGAATCCCCAAATAGATCAAGTTGTCAAACTTATTTGGCAAGATATTGTTCGTGACGAGAATTCCATCAATCTAGTATTTGATGAATGTCTGCCAGAAATGCAAAGTCATGCACTGAGTTTCTTGGCAAGTGGTGCTCCAATGTGTCAAAATATGATTACGTTTAAGGACCATTCATACGAATACTTTATAACTAAAAGCAGTATCTCGAATGGAATGAGGGGAAATGACAATGCATTGGGCAATCTGTTATTTGAATTAAAGTCTAAGGGTGTAGAATCAACTAAATCGACTATCATTTTGTTGAAATCTACATCAAAGAACGCTTATGTAAGGCAATCATTCTGTGACTCCTTTCCCTTTGTCGTTAACTTTGACGAAGAGAAACATCAGGAAATGCTTAATTCTATTCTAGAATTTGTAAAGAAAAGCAATTATAAGTTTTCTCAAGAGGGTACGGGTACTAAACCTCCTCGAGAAGCCCCTCCAACAATATCGCCAGTATTAAAAAGAGAAGTAAGAACCCGAATAGCAGATGTCAATGCAAAAATCCGTACTAACGATAGAAAAGGCGCAAAGAGGATAGCAGACAAGCTGCTCTCCGATTTGCACGAGCAAAATGTACACGATTGGGACGTTGAAATAAATTCTCTTATTGCAAATATGCCATTAAGTGAAGATGATGATAGAATAGAAGAGCCTAAAAAGCAATCAGTAGAAAGATTTGACGGTCAACAAAATAAGAAAATCGTTGAAGAAGATGCTCTTACTTTTAAGGTTGATCCTAAAAAGTATCAGCGTGAGGTTCGTATAACAATAGCTGAGATTAAAGGTAAAATAAGAATTAAAGATTATTGTACTGCCAATTCTTTACTATCCTCCTTGGAATCAAAACTCCATAAGGATGGTGTGTTTGATTATGACAGACAACTTGAAGAAGTAAAAAAAGAAATGGTTATTGCTCCCCAGAAGCCGAGGGAGAAGCCTCTGGTTGATAATAGTAAAGCAAAAGTAGAGAAAAGGCCCATTAAGAGTTTGTCGCCTGCAGAGAAACTTCTTGCTCAGGGGAAATTTGCAGATGCTAAAAGAGTGTTTGCTTCAGATGGCGATTCTAAAATGGCACAAGTATGCTCTGATTTTATAAAATCTAAGCGTGCCATAGAACAATTTAAAATGGGACTTGAAGCAGCTCTGAGAAATAAGAATCGAACTACCATAGCAAATGCTTTAAGGGATTTGGAGAAATACCAAAAGCTCTATAAGCAATACAATGTTGAATATAATGAGTTAGAGATAATTATCAATAATTACAAATCAATTTAAAACTAAAATTTACGATTATGGCAAGATTCCAAATTGAAAAAGGTGAACGTTTTTCGCTGAACAAAAGTGAAGGACTCGAAAAAGTCCAGATTGACTTAAATTGGAAATCAGGAGCTGACCTTGATGCATCAGCTTTCCTCGTAGGAGAAGATGGTCTTATCCAAGACGATGCAGATTTCGTATTTTATGGTTCAAAGAACCGTGCAAATCCCGAAACCGGTGTCGTTGAACCTTTTGATAGGGCAATTCATGGCAACAAGAGACACTGGCAAAACAGCACAGTACCTGTTTCTGCAGATGGTTCAGTACTAGGATCTGCTGATGACCTCGGTGATGGTGATGAAGAAGAAGGCGAGGAGGCTGGTGAGACCATGCACGTTGACCTTACTAAGGTAGGTCCAAAGATTCAGGAAATCATTTTCTGTGTTACTATCTATCATGGTGACAAAGATGGTGTTACATTTGGAGCAGTCCGCGAACCTTCTATTACTATTTCAAACGAGGATACCGGAGAAGAACTCTGTCGTTACAATCTGAAAGAGAAATTCTCTACAGAGACTGCTGTTGAGGCTGCAAAGCTCGTATGTAACGAGGATGGCGAATGGGAATTCGAAGCCGTTGGTGAAGGTCATGACGGTGGTATGCAGACTCTTATTGATATTTACGCATAAAGAATATAAACTATGGGAAGATTTAATATTTCTAAAGGCGAACGCTTTAAGATTGCCAAGTCAGAGGGACTTAGTCAAATTAAGGTTTTGTTACAATGGGAGCCTACTCCAAAAGTAGAGGATCTCGATGCTTCAACATTCTTGTGTGGTGATGAAGGCGTAATCTTAGACGATGCTGGATTCGTGTTTTATAACTCTGAAAATCGCGAGAAACCATTTGATAGAGCTGAATATGGTAACAAGAAAAACTGGATGAAAATGGTCCGTCCGATGTCTGGTGACGGTGCTGTCTTAGGTTCTTTGGATGATCGTGATGGTGGAACAGGCGAGCTTATTGATGTTGATCTTGATAAAGTTGATCCTAAAGTATGTGAGATTGTTTTTGTTGCAACAATTCATGATGGAGACAAAGATAATGTTACATTCGGAGATGTCAAGAATGCATATATTTCAGTCATCAATGCTGAAACTGATGAGGAGTTATGCAGATACGAACTCAATGAGGAGTTTACTTCTGAAACGGCTGTTTCTGTAGCAAAATTAGTAGTCAATGATGATGGTGACTGGGAATTTGAAGCAATAGGAATGGGCCATGCCGGAGGCTTAGAGACCCTTATTGACATTTATGCATCTTAGAGATTATGGAAGAGAAAAAAAGAAAGAGCAGCAGATCTTTTGAACTAGAAAAAGGAGGAAAACGTTCCTTTGACCTCAACAAAGCATCTGCTCGAAAGTTTGACCTTGCAAAAGAATCCGACGAGATAAGCTTGGAAGAACTCAAGAAGGAACTTCTAGCTGACGGAAAGATTGACGCAGAAGAGGTTAACAAGTTGCGCGACGTTCTTTACGCAGACGGCAAGATTGATCAAGAGGAAGCTGACTTCATCTTTGAACTAAATGACTCTGTGAGTGGTAAAAAGAATGATCCTACATGGAATCAGTTCTTTGTGCAGGTTGTTTCTGATTACCTTCTCAACGATGAGAAATCACCAGGTGTCATTGATGAAGAAGAGGGTAAGTGGCTGATTGATAAGATAGGCGCTGATGGCCAAGTAGATGGTGTGGAAAAGCAACTCCTTGACCATTTGAAAAAGAATGCCAAGAAGATGCCTGCAACCGTTACAGCCCTTTTGACTAGTGCCGTTGCCAGTAATGCAGCACCTTCGGATAGCGTTAATCTTCAACAACTGAAAAAGGAGATTCTTGCAGACGGAAAGATGGATAAGGATGAAGTGAATCAACTTCGTAAAACACTCTATGCCGACGGCAAGATTGATCAGGAGGAAGCCGACTTTATCTTTGAACTCAATGATGCTGTGAGTGGTAAGAAGAATGATCCGACATGGAATCAGTTCTTTGTGCAAGTCATTTCAGACTATCTCCTCAACGATGAAAAATCACCAGGCGTGATTGACGAAGAAGAAGGCAAGTGGCTGGTTGAAAAGATTGGTGCTGACGGTCAAGTGGATGGTGTAGAAAAGCAACTCCTTGATTATCTCAAAAAGAATGCAAAAAAAATGCCGACTTCTGTCGCTGCGTTGCTAAATGGTAACACATTTCCACCGACTCCACCTATTTCTGAAGGAGGCGATCAGCCAAATGGTAAGTGGAAGAAGTATGCAGCCGTTTTAGCAGGATTAGTAGTCTTAGGTGGAGTTGGTTATTATTTGTCACAGCAAGGAGACAACACTCCCGCTCCGGTAGCAGAGGTTGTCGAGCAAACCAAGTCTAGTGTTGCCACTCCTGAAAATTCAGCAGGAACAACTCAAGATGGACAGGATCAAGATGGTACAACAACAGATAATGCAACAATAGAAACTTCTGCTGATGACGCATCGGAAGGTGGTGTTCCCGCAAACTCTGGTCAGAATCGGGAAGGTGCAGTTCCTGCTCAGACAAGCAATGCTCCTGTAACAGATTCTGAAACTCCAGCAAAGAAGAATCCTGAACCAGTAGCAAATACTTCCAGGCAGAATGCAACATCCACAGCACCTGTAACATCTGTTTCTGGAGCGGTTGAGGAAGCAGCAAAAGATGTTATCCGTGGTAAGTATGGAAACGGAGATGTCCGCAAGAGGAATCTTGGCGAAAGATATGCAGAGATCCAGAGCATCGTTAATGAAATGTATCGCAAGGGACTAGTTCGCTAATTATATTGCTATTGTATTGGGGGCATTGCTGAATGCAGTGCCCCTGATTAAAACTTCAAAAGAGTTTGTTTTCGAAATGAGAATCATAATGTTTAACAAAAAGCTTCACGTATTGGCAATTATGTTTTGCGTGAGTTTGGCTCTCTGTTTGTTTGCTTGTACTACAAAGATGGACCCCATCGGCAATCTTGCAGATTTAACAGAAGAAGTTCAAGCAAATGGCTCTAATTATTCAGCAGAAGATTGGAAAGCCGTTTCAAATGAATTGGATGCTATTGAAAATGAAATAGAACAATACAGAGATGAATATACAGATGAGGAACTTAAAGAAATAGGACGTTTAAAAGGTATTCTCCTAGCTCAGTATACGAAATACTCTATTAAGTCAATAAAAGGTGGAGCAAAGAATGCTATAACAGAAGCAGAGGGGTTAATTGACGGATTTTTGAATAGTTTTTCAAGCGAGTCATCACAATAAATTGGGTTTTGAGATATGATTATATCAGTCATTTTGGGATTGTGCATTTGGCTTGTCGTTCCCATATTGTTTGAAGGCCATATTAAAAAGAAAAAAAATAGGAAAGCAGTAAAGATGTTTTGTCGTATTGTGGGGTTAGTAATCATAGCTTGGTCATTGTTAAATTATATTGTGCATATTGTATGAAGCGATCTTTACATGTGGTTGTGGCTGTAATGGCAGTATTAGCGTTGCAATCATTTACAACCCATTCTGCGATGGGCGATACGACAGTATATATAGTTTCAACGGGCAAAGTCTACCATTCAACAAAGAGTTGTAGAGGGTTGAAAAATGCCAAACACAAGATTCAGACTGTCTCGCTGAAAGAAGCTCAAAAAACTCGAAGGCCCTGCAAAATATGTTACTAACATGGACGGATTAGAGAAATTTATAAAGGCTCAGGAACGAACATATTCTACAGCATTGTTGGAGGTGGGATGTGGCCGCAAACAAGGACATTGGATTTGGTTTATATTCCCTCAAATGAAGGGCTTGGGACACAGTTACAAATCATATTATTATGGGATTGATAGTATAGAGGAAGCAACAAGATATTTAAATCACCCAGTTTTGGGTTTTCGGATTAGGGAAATTACCCAAACATTGTTAGACCTCCCCAACCACCATACAGTTGAAAATATCTTTGGAGAATTAGATGCTCTCAAGGTTCAGTCTTCAATGACACTATTCTATTGCATTTCTAAAGAAAACCTATTTTTGGACGTTATCAATAGATTTTACAATGGAATTTTTGACACAAAGACATGGTACAAATTTGAGGCTAATTTTGCCAAGTTACGATCTCTTTATTTAGAGCATGGGGAAGAATGTGAAAAAATCATTGAGTCATTGGGCTATTATGAAGCTACAAGAACAGTTGATGCGACTACACTCCCTTTCAGTTTCGAAACAGATCGTGGCTGGTATTTACTCGACGGGTTCTCATTTGGAGAGAATGGACAATTTAATGCTATTATTTGCGATTTGCAAACAGGCCCTCCCGACATTTGGTATGTTGATGCAATTGCTATTCCAGACGAAATCATTCAAAAGGTATTATCCGTATTAAATGAAAAATTGACATTAAATTATAAATGAAATGAATCAAAATCATTACACAGGCTTAACCGATGCCCAAGTACTCGAAAGCCGCGCAAAGTTTGGAGCCAATGTATTGACTCCACCAGAAGAAGATTCTTTATGGGATCAGATTAAAGAGGTTTGTAAACATCCTATTGCAATCACAATGGCTTGCCTGATAATAGGCTCAGCCATTTTGGCTGGCATCCTATCTGGTAGTATGGGGGCTATGATATGGGTGATGCCAGCTATTGTTGCGGTTGCTACATTACTTATCTTGATAGTTGGCTTTTTTGGCGGTTTTGGTGACCCTCTTTTCAAAATTTTGATTACGGCATTCGTTTTATCAATGGGTATCTCTATCTATGAATATGAATGGAATCCAATGCATGAAGGTGATTGGACGGTCTTTTTTGAACCCATCGGAATAATTGTAGCCTTGATACTTGCAACAAGTATTGCTTATTTCTTGGAGAAGAAAAACGAGAAGACTTTCCAAAGCCTAAATCAAACGAATGACGAAGTGCCTGTAAAGGTATATCGTAATGGACATATGTGCGAAGTTCCGCGCATGGATATTGTCGTGGGCGATATTGTAAGATTGGATACTGGCGAAGAGATTCCTGCAGATTGTGAATTGTTGGAGTCGCAGAATCTGATAGTCAATGAATCATCTTTGACCGGAGAACTCCAGGCAACCAAAACGACCGACTCAGAGAGGTTTGATATAAATGCTACCTATAAATCAAACGAGATAAAGAAGGGTACAACTATTATTGAGGGATTCTGTACTGCTGAAGTTAAGAAGGTTGGTGATGCTACAGAGAGTGGTGAAGTTTATAGATCGCTTAATGAGGGCGATGAGGTGAAAGTTGGTTGGCTCTTGAAGGACAAATCTAACGATTGTGTTATCGGCAAGTATAATACTGAAGATGATGCCAACGATGCCCTTGAAGAATACATAGGTGAACATGAGGATGCTGATGTCGTTGTAGAGCAGCCCCTCATTGATAGAATGCGTGTAAGAAAAGGTAGTGAAACACCGTTGAGCAAGAAGTTAAATGGTCTAGCTGACTGGATTACAAATGCCAGCTATGTTCTTGCTGTTCTAATTATTATTGGCCGTATTGTTTGGTACTTTGTGTCTTATGACACAAACTTCTCATCTGGTGACTTCTGGATTGATTTCGTCAGCTATCTTTTGAAGACAATTATGATTGCTGTTACATTGGTAGTAGTAGCTGTTCCAGAAGGACTGCCCATGTCAGTAACTCTGAGTCTTGCATTCAGTATGAGAAAGTTGATGAAGAGCAATACGTTGCCTCGAACAATGCATGCTTGCGAAACAATGGGTGCTGCTTCTGTTATTTGTACAGATAAAACAGGCACGTTGACTAAAAATCAGATGGAAGTAGCTGATTTTAAACATAGTAACGTGGATGACAAACTGTTGGCTGAAATGATTGCTGTTAATTCTACAGCGAACTTAGACTTTGCTAACAAGAATGCGGTAAAAGTAATTGGTAATCCAACAGAGGGTGCTTTACTTCTATGGCTTAATGGAAAAGGAAACAACTACCTTGACATCAGAGAGAATACTGCTGTTATAGAAACGTTGCCTTTCTCTACAGAAAACAAGTATATGGTAACAATTGTCAACTCTGCCATACTTGGAAAGAAAGTGGCTTATGTGAAAGGTGCACCGGAAATACTTCTGTCTATGTCAGATATTGATGCAACTACTAAGACTGCTTATGAAACAGCTTTGACTGAATATCAGCATAAAGCCATGCGTACACTCGCGCTTGGCTATGTCGAGCTCAGTAATAACGAGACTGTTATTGAAAATGGCAAATTAAAGAATGTCAAGCTCAAATTTGTTGGAGTCTTTGCTATGCATGATGACATCCGTGAAGGCGTAAAGGAGTCCATCGAGGAATGTATGAAGGCTGGCATCGCGGTGAAGATCGTAACTGGTGATAATCCTGTTACTGCCGTTGAGATTGGCCGCAGACTAGGACTTTGGTCTGAGGCTGATAGTGAGAAAAACATCATAACCGGTACAGAACTCGCAAAACTGACAGACCAACAACTTGAAGAACGAGTGATGGATCTGAAAATTATTGCGCGTGCAAGACCTATGGATAAAAAACGCTTGGTTGATGCCCTTCGTCGTTTAGATCAGGTCGTAGCTGTTACAGGTGATGGCACCAATGATGCTCCAGCCCTAAATGCTGCTGATGTTGGTCTGGCTATGGGAAATGGTACACAGGTGGCCAAGGATGCTTCTGATATGATTATTCAGGACAACTCATTCAGTACTATCGCAAGTGCAGTAATGTGGGGTCGTTCACTCTATAAGAATATCCAACGTTTCTTGCTGTTCCAGCTGACTGTAAATGTTGCAGCTTGCTTCTTAGTGCTCTTCGGCGCATTCCTTGGAACTGAGTCTCCTTTGACGGTGACGCAGATGTTGTGGGTAAACCTTATCATGGATACCTTTGCTGCTATTGCATTGTCAGCTCTGCCTCCGCAGAAATCAGTTATGGAAGAAAAGCCTCGTGACCCGAAAGCATTTATCCTTGACAGGTCTATGCTACACAATATCTTTGGTGTAGGTGGTTTCTTCTTCTTTATGCTTCTGTTATTGCTGATAATCTTCCAGCATACGGAGATTACAAGTATGAAGGACTTGCTGAACTTCTCATTTGGAGAAAGAAGTCATGTTACCACATATGAGTTGACTTTGCTCTTTACTATTTTCGTGATGACACATATGGGCTACATGTTCAATGCTCGTGGTTATAAGACAGGTGGCTCAGGTTGGAATCTGAAAGGCTGTGATGGTTTCCTGTTGATTGCTACTGTAGTAACTCTTGGACAAATCGCTATAGTACAGGTTCCATTCTTAAACGATTTCTTCAATGTCCAAGCTCTGCCTCTATTCGATTGGGTTATAATCTTTATTATGGGATTTATGGTAACAGGTGTAAGAGAAGTATATTCACTTATAAAGAATAGATAGTATTCACTTAATATAATTAAGACAATGAAAACATTAGAAGAATTGAAAAAAGATATGTTGGCAGATGGAATCATCGATGCTGGCGAGGTGAAAGAATTGGAAGAAGTCTTTTATGCCGATGGTGTGATTGACAAAGAAGAGGCTGATTTCCTGTTCGAGTTGAACAATGCCGTTTCTGGTAAGGAGAATGCCCCTGAGTGGAAAATTTCTTTGTAAAAGCTATAACCTCATTCGTTCTTGATGATGAACAGTCCAATGGCGAGGTTGATGAAGATGAAGCCAATTATCTCTATAATCAGATTAAGGGCGATGGTCAGATTGATGACATTGAGAAAGCTCTGCTGGAGAACATCAAGACTAAGTCAAAGAACTTCCCTGCTCTTTTAGCAGAACTTCTTTAATCCCAGTTGGTGCTCTCATCAATGAAAATTGTTAATCCAAGGACTTTAAAGTACTTTATGTACTTTAGTCCTTGGAACAATAATTATTATATTATACTTCTGGACCTAAAATGAAACTAAAAGTTACTATTGGTATCTTTATCGCCGTCTTTTTAGGACTTGCCTTGTTATTGTGTGCAAACGGGAAGTCCTCAAATGACGATACCATTTCTCAAATGGTATCATTAGATGAGAATCCCGTAAGTAACGAATTACAAACAGAAGAAACAGAAAGCGATTATGATGAACCAGAGACACAAATCGAACCTGCTGTCTCGGATTCTATTTTGGAAATCTGCAAACCTGCGCCATTAATAGGTGTTTCTGAGCAAATAATTAAGAAGAAAGCCTATATAGTTTCGTATAATAAAGACACTAAAATTCCTAATTGGGTAGCATGGCATTTAACAGGCGACCATTCTGATGGGTCGGTTGGTCGGAGTAATGCGTTTTATGAAGATGAGGAAGTCCCAGCACCACGAGCTACCAGTGAGGATTATAGGGGAAGTGGATGGTCACGTGGCCATATGTGCCCCGCTGGTGATAATAAATGGGATATGGAAGCAATGAATCAATCTTTTAGTCTGATAAATGTATGTCCACAAGATGCAAGTCTTAATAGTGGGCTTTGGAACAAGATAGAACAGGATTGCAGACGATGGGCAAAGAAATATGGGGATATCAATATTGTTTGTGGTCCAATATTCTTGAATAGGGAACATGAAACGATTGGGCAGAATAAAGTCGTGGTACCTGAAGCGTTCTTTAAAGTGATTCTCTGTTTGCAAGGCAAACCAAAAGCTATTGGTTATGTTGTCAGAAACAATGGGGGTGCCAAGAAAAGAGACATGTACGTCAACACAGTTGACGATGTAGAACGCATAACAGGCATAGACTTCTTTTCTGCTTTGTCAGACAGTATAGAAAATGTTGTAGAGGCATACGCTAATTTGGAGGATTGGTAATGAAGAAGCACTTATATATTGCTTTGGCAGTTCTGTTGCTGCTGTGTCTGGCACCTATGCCGTACGGGTATTTCATGCTTGTGCGCTTTGTGATGATGGTGGCGTGCGGTTGGTTGGCTTATCGCTACTACACGATGAACAAGGTGGCAGCAACGTGGGTGTTTGGCGTGTTGGCTTTGCTGTTCCAGCCTATTTATAAGATTGCATTGGGACGGATGGTGTGGAACGTGATAGACGTGATTGTTGCCATCCTGATGATTGCGCTGTTCGTAATGGAGTTGCGCAGGGAGAAAAGAGACAAAGCTGAATATGTGGTGCTGCCACCAACAGATAATCCAGAGGTGGGAAACAATAATTTTGAGTTCCAACTTGAAGGTAAACTTGGTCCCAATGAGCTGATTTATGTGGCCAGCGAAGAGGACAAGGAGCTGACTGAGCTGTTTGAGAAGAATCCCGAGGTGCTGGACGGGTGGGGGAAGATGATAGGCTTCCACATCATCTATCTGCCTCTTTTGATCAAACAGCTGAAGAAGAAAGAGGTGCTACAATACAGGGCTCCTTATCTGAAAGAGGCGGAGCTGCAGGATGCCAGTATCGGCAACGACTTCATGCTGCAATTCCTGGAGAATCCTGCTGACAGGGGAAAGATGAAGCATGGATTCCTGCGTACGGAGAACATTCATCGTGGGAGTGACGGAAAGGAGATGGCCGTCAACAGGTTCTATCCGCTGTCATCAAAGAGCGGTGAGCCTATTATTGACCAACTGCACAATATCAGTAAGCAAATACATGACGAGACAAGCAGGAAAGGCAGATGGCTTATCGAAGAAAAGAAGCTTGACGATTTTCATAAAAGCATAGTCTGCAAACACAAGGATGCAGATGCGCAATTCAACGCTCAACTCGGAAATGAAAACATCGATGACTTGTTGGAGGAAGTAAGGGAGAAAATAGCTAAGTTGAGACAGCATGGTATCGCGGAATATATCCTGGAACAACTGGTTCATCCTGACGATAGGTTAAGCCGTTTGGTTGTCACAAAGGACTTCCGAGTCCTGTTGCCCGACTACAACAATATGGAAATCAAGATGGAACCGCTGGTGAAGGCGGTGTATCTGTTGTTCCTGATGCATCCGGAGGGAATCTTTTTCAAGCATCTGCCTGACTATAGGGAGGAACTGACGGGCATCTATGCAAAGCTGAGGCCCTTGGGGATTAGTGACAGGGCGATACAGAGCATAGAGGACGTGACGAACCCGTTACTGAACTCCATCAATGAGAAGTGTGCCAGAATAAGAGGGGCTTTCCTAAGCCAGTTTGATGACCGCATGGCCAAGCATTATTATATTGACGGCCAACGTGGCGAAGCCAAGAAAATCGACTTGCCTTGTGACCTCGTAATCTGGGAGTGAAAAACTTTTCATTTCCGCAAGCCTTGCGGACGAAAAAAGTTTGGTCGAAAATATTTAATTATGTATCTTTGCAAGCAAAACAACAATTCAAGAATTTATGGAAAAAGTTAAGATGTTAGGTGCATTGGTGGGTGATATTATCGGCTCATTTTATGAATTTCATAATGTGAAGGCAACTGATTTTGAGTTGTTTACTCCCTACAGTAAATATACGGATGACTCAGTGATGACACTGGCAGTCGCAAAGTGGCTGGTAGAGGATAATGTTCATACGATTCATTATCTAATAACGTGTATGCAGGAACTGGGGCGCCGACATCCTAATGCAGGATACGGAGGGCATTTTGATAGTTGGCTTTATAAGGAGAATCCACAACCGTATAACAGTTGGGGTAATGGGGCTGGCATGAGGGTGAGTCCAGTGGGACTGTATGCAAAGACATTGGATGAGGCGTTGGCATTGGCTGCCATTACAGCAAGTGTCAGCCATAACAATCCTGAGGGAGTAAAGGGCGCTCAGGCGATTGCAGCAAGCGTATTCCTTTGTAAAGAAGGAAAGACGAAGTCAGAAATCAAGGAGTATGTGTCAAGGTCATTCGGATATGACCTTGACAGGAGGATTGCTGATATTCGTCCCAATTATTGGTTCGACGTGTCTTGCCAGGGCAGCGTGCCGGAGGCGATTATCGCATTCCTGGAGGGGAATTCATTTGAAGAAGTTATACGTCTGGCTATTTCGCTTGGTGGTGACTCTGATACCATTGGTTGTATGGCTGGTGCCATTGCTGCCTGTATGTATCCGATTCCTGAAGAGATAGCAGAGAAATGTAATAGTATCTTGACGGATGACCTGAGGGAAATTAAGGACAGGTTTTGTGGACTTATATAAATAAAGGATACGAGTTGGTTAGTACTACTACCCAACTGAAGTTGACTACTGAGACAGAAATGAATTATAGTAATTCTATTATAGAATTTGTATAATTGACTTCAACTTGCCCCGAGACCTCGTGATCTGGGAGTGAAAGCACCGGTGATGTCATGATATATGCTGTAGGCAAGCAACATCGCTTGCACTACAGCATTTCAGGTATTGTTCTACAGTGTAGTCTTAGTCGAAGAAGCCGGGCTGCTTGTACTCGATGCCCAGTTCGCGGTCAACGGTGGCAAGGATGCCCTGTACCTGACCGAGGGCAAACATACGGCCCAGCAAGGTGTAGCCGGAGTTGTGACCATGACTCGACTCATCCATGATGCCGCCAGGCTCGTCGGTGAACGTCATGCCGTGGTCAACACGCATGGGCAGTTGCGGGTTCTCCTGTTCGAAGATGCGGCAGAGCTCAATGAGGTCGGCACGTCCGCCCAGATGACTGGCTTCGGTGAAGTCGCCGTTGGGGAAGATGTGGCATGAGCGCAGGTGTACGAAATGGGTGCGGCCGGCAAACTTACGGGCCATCTCCACGACATTGTTATAGGCACCGGCTGACAGGCTGCCGGCACAGAACGTCAGGCCGTTGTGCTTGTTGGGTACGGCATCGAGAAACCACTGGATATCCTCCTCGGTACGGACGATGCGTGGCAGACCGAGAATCTCGATGGGGGGATCGTCGGGGTGTACGCACATATTCATATTGCATTCCTCACAGACGGGCATGATGGCCTCCAGGAAGTACTTCATGTTCTCGCGAAGCTGCTTCTTGTCGATGCCCTTGTAAAGGTCGAGGAATTCACGGAACTTCTGTATGGGTGCTTCGTCGTTTTCGGAGAAGTTGCCGCTGACAAAGCCCTGTGTCTTGATGATGATGGTCTCTACCAGTGCATGGTCTTTCTCTGGCGTCATGGTCTTGGCCAGTTCATCGCATTCTGCCAACACGTTGCGACCTTCACCGATGCCCTTGGGGAACTGGAACTTTGCCCATTCCTCACGTGCTCCCTCGCGCTTCAGGATATAGATGTCGAAGTAGGCAAACTCGGCATAGTTGAAGTAGAGGTTCGTCGAACCGTTGGGGTTCGTGTGCAGCAGGTCGGTACGTGCCCAGTCGAGCACAGGCATGAAATTGTAGCAGATGCAGTGGATGCCTTCTGCCGCAAGGTTGCGCAACGACTGCTTATACACCTCAATCTGCTCGTCGCGGTCGGGACCGCCGTACTTGATGGTCTCTACCACGGGGAGGCTCTCAACAACGCTCCAGCGCATGCCGTAGCTCTCAATGTACTCGCGGAGGTCACGGATTTTCTCGCGTGTCCATACTTGGCCGAGGGGCACGTCGTGCAGAGCGGTGACAATGCCTTCGACTCCGATTTGTCTCAGTTGGGCAAGGGTGATCTTATCCTTCTTGCCAAACCAACGCCATGTTCTTTCCATCTTAAGTGATTTACGATTTCCGGATTTTCGATTTTCTGTTTAATAGCTGCGGGCAATGATTACGCGATGCTTGGCAGGCTTGCCGCTGACCATATCGATGCCAGGCGTCTGCTCGTAGGCAAAGGGCACGCAACGGATGGTTGCCTGTGTCTCTTCCTTGATCTGTGCCTCGGTCTCGGCCGTGCCGTCCCAGTGGCAGAGGAAGAAACCGCCGTCCTTGACGCGTTCCTTGAATTCTTCGTAGTTGTCGCACTCATAGACGTGCTCATCACGATATTTGCGGGCCTTCTCGAAGATGTTTTTCTGAATGTCCTCAAGCAGCTGTTCGACGTACTGGGCGATGCCTTCGATGCTGCGGGTTTCCTTCTCTAGCGTGTCGCGGCGCATCACCTCGATGGTGCCGTTCTCCAGGTCGCGGGCACCTAGTACCAGACGTACGGGAACACCCTTCAGCTCGTAGTCGGCAAACTTGAATCCGGGACGCTTGTTGTCGGCATCATCGAACTTCACGCTGATGCCCTTCGAACGCAGTTCCTCGATGATGGGCAGCACCTCTTTGTTGACCAGTTCCATCTGCTCAGGCTTGGTGGCTATAGGAATAATCACAACCTGGATAGGAGCCAGACGCGGAGGCAGGACAAGACCATTGTCGTCAGAGTGGGTCATGATGAGTGCACCGATAAGACGGGTGGAAACACCCCATGAGGTGGCCCATACGTATTCGGGCTTGTTCTCCTTATTTAAATAGGTAACCTCGAAGGCCTTGGCAAAGTTCTGGCCGAGGAAGTGTGAGGTGCCGCTCTGCAGGGCCTTGCCGTCCTGCATCATGGCCTCGATGGTATAGGTGTCGAGGGCTCCGGCGAAACGCTCGGTCTCGCTCTTCACGCCCTGCAGCACGGGAACGGCCATCCACTCTTCTGCAAACTTGGCATAGACACCCAGCATCTTCTGGGCTTCGGCTTCGGCCTCTTCCTTGGTGGCATGGGCGGTGTGGCCTTCTTGCCAGAGGAACTCTGAGGTGCGAAGGAAGGGACGGGTACGCATCTCCCAGCGCATGACGTTACACCACTGGTTGCACATCAGGGGCAGGTCGCGCCATGAGTGAATCCAGTTCTTATAGGTGTTCCAGATAATGGTTTCTGAGGTGGGGCGTACAATCAGCTCTTCCTCGAGCTTGGCAGCGGGGTCAACCACTACGCCACTCTTGTCTTCGGTAGCCTTCAGACGATAGTGGGTTACTACGGCGCACTCCTTGGCGAATCCCTCCACGTGTTCAGCCTCGCGGCTCAGGAAGGACTTGGGGATGAGCAGGGGGAAGTAGGCGTTCTGAGCACCAGTCTCCTTGAACATCTTGTCCAGCTGCTGCTGCATCTTCTCCCAGATGGCATAGCCGTAGGGCTTGATGACCATACATCCACGAACAGCCGACTGCTCAGCCAGGTCGGCCTTCACTACCAAATCGTTATACCACTGACTGTAATTGTCAGCTCTTTTTGTCAAATCTTTTAGTTCTTTTGCCATATTTGTTGTATATTTTTGAAAATTTGCCGCAAAGGTACAAAAAAATCATAATTCATAATTCATATTTGATAATTATTTTCTACCTTTGTCCGCAGAATTGTTGTTTAACATTAAAAAAAGGAGATTAAAATGAAAGTAAAATCGTTGATTATGGCACTTTGCATGGGCATTGTGCTCGTGGGATGTAACAACCTGCAGAAGGGAGCTGGTATTGGTGCCGCTGGTGGTGCTGTGCTGGGTGGTATCATTGGTCACATTGCCGGTAACACCGCCGTTGGTGCTGTTATCGGTGGTGCTGTAGGTACCGCTACAGGTGCTATCATCGGTAAGCACATGGATAAGGTGAAGGCTGAGGCTGAGCAGGTGAAGAATGCTGAGGTTCAGGAAATAACCGACGCCAATGGTCTGAAGGCCGTGAAGATGGCTTTCGACAGCGGTATTCTTTTTGCAACGGGTAAGTCGGACCTGACGCCTGCTTCGAAGAGTTCGCTGAGTCAGTTGGCTAATCTGTTGAAAAACAATGGCGACTGCGATGTGGCTATTCAGGGCCATACCGACAATGTCGGCTTCAAGGGTAAGACCGCTGCCCAGAGTGTTGAGCTGAACAAGGCTCTCTCACTCGACCGTGCTGCTTCCGTTTCTGCTTACCTGCAGTCACTCGGCGTGAACGCCTCTCAGATTAAGACCGTTGAGGGTCTGGGTCAGGAGAGTCCCGTTGCCAGCAACGATACCGAGGCTGGTCGTCAGCAGAACCGTCGCGTGGAGGTTTATCTCTATGCAAGTCAGGAGATGATCAACGCTGCTGAGGCAGGTACCCTGCAGTAATGTTCATTGGCAATTAAATTGTTAGTTGACAATTGAAGATTCTGAAACGAATAGTAAAATGGACGAAATGGATAGTGGTGGCGTTTTTCGCCTCCACTATTCTTTCTGTTATAGCTTATCGTTTCGTTCCTGTTTATTTCACCCCTCTAATGTTCATCCGCTGCGGACAGCAGATGGCTGCCGGTGAGACGCTGAAGTTGCGCCACCACTGGGTGTCGCTGGAGAAGATATCTCCATCGCTCCCTGTGGCTGTTATGGCCAGCGAAGACCAGCGCTTCCTGGAGCATCACGGCTTTGACTTCAAAGCTATCGAGCATGCCGCCCGCCGTAACATGGAGCATCCCGAGAAGCGCCGACTGGGTGCCAGCACCATCAGTCAGCAGACTGCCAAGAATGTCTTTCTGTGGTCTGGGCGTTCGTGGGTTCGCAAAGGATTCGAGGCTTACTTTACTGTGCTCATTGAACTCTTCTGGTCCAAGCAGCGCATTATGGAGGTCTATCTGAATTCTATTGAGATGGGTGATGGTATCTATGGTGCCGATGCTGTTGCCGAGTGGCATTTCCACTGCCAGGCAGCAGACCTTTCCCGCTCCCAGTGTGCCCTGATTGCTGCCACACTGCCCAACCCCCGCAAGTTCTGTTCTGCCAATCCCAGCACTTACATGCAGAAACGGCAGAAGAAGATAATGCATGAAATGAAATTCGTTGCCGCCTTTCCAAAGTGAAAGGTCTGCACTTACACTTTTCCCCCTTAAGATTTCGTGGTAGCTACTCCGTGTAGAACTTGATGAGTCGCGTCAGAGCCTGTTCGCAGACGGGACAGAATGTGGGGTACTCATTAGTGCGCATGCGGCAGTCTTCCTGTCCGCGCCATACGCCATGACTGAGGTAACCTCCACCTTCGACGAGTCCTGCTTTGCCTTCGCGGATAAGGTTCTCCCACTTCCCCGTAAAGTTATGTTGCGTGGTAAGGTTCGGCTCCCATGGCTCGGTATCGGCATAGTACATGGGGTCGCTGTCGCCGTATGGGTACTCGTCGCCCAGTCCGCCGAAGGAGTGACCGAACTCGTGGACGACGACGGGCTCGTACATCGGACCGTGGGCTGAAGCGAGGTTGTAGGAATTGTAGATGCCGCCACCGCCATAGGTCGTCGTATTGGTTATGATAATAATATGTTCGTAGGGTGTTCCTGCCAGCACGTCGTGCAGACGTTTCAGGTGGAGGGTGGTGAGGTAGCGCTCTGTGTAAAACGTGTCGAAGTGGGCACCAAGTGCTGTGTTTTTCCAGATACCTTTGCGGGGCACACTGACACCGCTGTCCGTCGAGGTCGATAGCAGGGCGATAATTTGGAATCGGTCTTGCAGCGACTTGAACGGCTCGTGCTCAAAGAGGGCACGTACGGCCTTGCGGCAGTCGTCCAGATAGGTCAGCAGTTCACTGCTCTGATAACCCTCGGCAACAAAGGCGATGCGGATGCAACGTGTGGTGTCTGCTGCTGCATGCAGGGTGGTGTAGGGAGTGACGTTCTCTTCGCCGATGTGCCTGATGAGAATGTCCTGCGGGTCAACGGTGTGTGTCATCGTGGTGTTCACACGGTTGTGGTAGTCACGCAGCTCCACCGTGATGTTGACAGGCCGTTTGGGGTAGGGCACCAGAAAAACATTCTCGAATGACTTACGGGTATGCTTGGCTTCGTCGGTGGTCAGCCACTCCTGGAAGAGGGTGGAGAAGGGGTGACGGTAGATGACCTTTCCGCTCTCCGTGTCACACACGATGATTTGTCCGTTACCTTTCAGCGGCACCTCTGCCAGACGCTGTCGCTTGCCATACCAACGGGGCATGGTGCTCAGCTCATCGACGTAGATGTCCTGCCGGGCACTGTCGCCTGAGAAACTGTAGTCTATACGTAGCGTACGGTCCTCGAAGTAGTCGGAGAAGTCTTGCGCCTGTAAAAATGAAGAATGAAGAATGAAGAGTGAAGAATTTGCTACCGCACTCCAGAGGAGGCCGCAGACAAACAGTACGCGACGCAGCACAAGGGCGTCAAGAAATTTATCATTTATCATTTCTTATTTAGGGCGAAGCAGGCCGCTTACTGATCAAAGTAGTTTTCCAGTTCCTGTGCAGCAGCCCCCTCTTTGTTGTCGATGTCACGTACGATGACACCATGTTCCAGCAGGGCAATGCGGGTGGAGATATCGACGGTATGCGCCAGGTTATGACTGCTACAAAGAATGGTGGCGCCCGTCTCCTGGTTGTACTCCGTAAGCAGGTGCTTGAGCATGTTCTGGCTGGAGGGGTCGAGGAAGTTGAACGGCTCGTCCAGAATGACAATCTGAGGACGATTGAACAGGGCCGCGATGATGCCTACCTTCTGCTTGTTGCCGGCTGAGAGGTTACGGATGAGTTTCTTCTGACCGAACACCTCGCCAGCAGCGAAACGCTCAAAGTCCTTCAGACGTTCGTCAACCTCAGCCTGCGTCTTGCCCGATACCTTGCCAAGAAATGCAAAATACTCCTCGGGCGTCAGGAAGTCGATGAGGAAACCCTCGTCAATGTAGGCCCCTACGATGTCCTTCCACTCCTCGCTTTCGGTAGGATTGATGCCGTTGATGGTTACTGTTCCTTCGTCGGCTTTCAGCAGATCGAGCATGATGCGGAAGAGTGTACTCTTGCCGGCTCCGTTATTGCCCACCAGACCCAGTATATCGCCATCGTTAATGGTAAACGAGGCGATATTACTGGCGATGGTCTCACCAAACTGTTTCTTGAGATTGCTAATGGTAATCATAATTCTCAATTCTCAATTCTCAATTCTCAATTGTCAATTACACCAGTCCCCTTCCGTGACACTGCTTGAACTTCTTGCCGGAGCCACAGGGACAGGGATCGTTACGTCCAGGCAGTTTGTCCTTCATAATCGGGGTGCGGGGTTGCTGGGCACGGGTGTCCTGGGCGGCAGCGGCAGCCTGATTGGGATCCACCATCTGCTCCTGCTCCAGATTTTGCTTGCTCTCCGTGTATTGCTGTCGTTGTGTGTGCTGCTCGGGGGCAGCCTCCTGTACCTGCTGCTGCATCTCAGGAATAGCGGCACGTGTCAGGATGCTGGTGATGCGGTTGTACATGTCGTTAATCATGTCGTCCCATACCTTGGCACTCTCCAACTTGAAAATGAGCAACGGGTCTTTCTGCTCGTAGCTGGCGTTCTGAACAGAGTGCTTCAGTTCATCGAGCTTGCGGAGGTTCTCCTTCCAGGCATCGTCGATGATGTGGAGCAGGATCTGCTTCTCAAATTCCTTGACAATGCTCTTCGACTCGGTATCGTAGGCCTCCTTGAGGTTGCAGGCAATGTTGAACATGCGGCGGCCGTCGGTGATGGGTACCATGATGCGCTCGTAGAGCTGTCCCTGGTTCTCATAGACCTGTGTGATGATAGGCTGTGCCACGGTCTGGATGCGCTCCATGCGACGGTTGAAGTGCTGGATGGCAGCCTGGAAAGCTTCTTCCTCCAGTTGCTCACGCGGGGTATTGATGAACTGCTCACTGGTAAAGGGTACCTCCATCGACAGGATGTGCAGGAACTCCTCCTTGCAGCCCTCGAAATCGTTGTTCTCAATAATATTCACCACGCGGTCCCAGATGATGTTCGAGATATCCATGCCGATACGCTCACCCATCAAGGCATGACGGCGCTTCTCGTAAATGACGGTACGCTGTTTGTTCATCACGTCGTCGTACTCAATCAGACGCTTACGGATACCGAAGTTGTTTTCCTCCACCTTCTTCTGGGCACGCTCAATGCTCTTGTTGATCATCGGTGCCTCAATCATCTCGCCTTCCTTGAAACCTAAGCGGTCCATGACGGAGGCGATACGTTCAGAGGCAAACAGACGCATCAGTTTGTCTTCCAGCGACACGTAGAAAACAGAGCTTCCCGGGTCTCCCTGACGTCCGGCACGACCACGCAGCTGACGGTCAACGCGGCGGCTCTCGTGACGCTCCGTACCGATAATGGCCAGACCGCCCGCCGCCTTTACTTCAGGCGACAGCTTGATGTCGGTACCACGACCGGCCATGTTCGTAGCGATGGTCACGGCACCCAATCCGTTCGTAGATTGACCGGCCAGTGCCACGATGTCAGCTTCCTTCTGGTGCAGCTTGGCGTTCAGCACCTGGTGAGGTATCTGGCGCATGCTGAGCATCTTCGAGAGCAACTCGGAAATCTCGACCGATGTAGTACCCACCAGCGTCGGACGACCACTCTCGCGCATCTTCACGATTTCCTCAATCACGGCATTATACTTTTCGCGTGCTGTCTTATAGACGCGGTCGTTCTGGTCGTCACGAATAACGGGGCGATTGGTAGGAATCTCCACTACGTCGAGCTTGTAGATGTCCCAGAACTCACCAGCCTCGGTGATGGCGGTACCGGTCATACCTGCCAGCTTGTGATACATGCGGAAGTAGTTCTGCAGGGTGATGGTGGCAAAGGTCTGCGTGGCAGCCTCCACCTTCACATGCTCCTTGGCCTCGACAGCCTGGTGCAGTCCGTCGCTCCAGCGGCGGCCTTCCATGATACGGCCCGTCTGCTCATCGACAATCTTTACCTCGCCGTCGATGACTACGTACTCGTCGTCCTTGTTGAACATGCAGTAAGCCTTCAGCAGCTGTTGAATGGTGTGTACACGCTCACTCTGCACGGCGTAGTGGTTCAGCAACTCGTCCTTCTTGTCTAAGCGTTCCTGGTCGGTAAGGTCTTTCTCGTTCTCCAAGGCCGACAGTTCAGCGGCAATGTCAGGCAGCACAAACAGGTTTTTATCGTTTACCTGGTTAGCTAACCATGCCGTTCCCTTGTCGGTCAGGTCGCAGGAGTTCAGCTTTTCGTCAACCACGAAGTAGAGGGGCTCAACGGCCTCCGGCATCTTGCGGTTGTTGTTCTCCATGTAAATCTCTTCGGTCTTCAGCATGCCGGCCTTGATACCCTCTTCTGAGAGATATTTGATGAGCGGCTTGTTCTTAGGTAGCGCCTTATGTGAACGATAGAGCGACAGGAATCCTTCGTCGGTCAGCTTCTGGTCCTTGTTGGCCATTCCCTGTGCAATCTTCTGCTTGGCCTCTGCCAGATACTGGGTAGCTAACTGACGCTGAACGCCCACCAGTTTCTCCACCAGCGGCTGGTATTCCTCGAACATCTGGTCGTCGCCCTTGGGTACGGGACCGGAGATGATGAGCGGTGTACGGGCATCGTCAATCAGCACGGAGTCAACCTCATCGACGATGGCATAATTATGAGAGCGCTGCACAAGGTCGGCAGGCGAAATAGCCATGTTGTCACGCAGGTAGTCGAAACCGAACTCATTGTTCGTTCCGAAGGTGATGTCTGCCTGATAGGCCTTACGGCGCTGGGGTGAGTTAGGCTGATGCTTGTCAATGCAATCGACGCTCAGTCCGTGGAACATGTAGAGCGGCCCCATCCACTCGGAGTCACGCTTGGCCAGATAGTCGTTCACCGTTACGACGTGGACACCATTGCCTGTCAGGGCATTCAGGAATACGGGCAGCGTAGCCACAAGGGTCTTACCTTCACCCGTTGCCATTTCTGCAATCTTTCCCTGATGCAGTACGACACCACCGAAGAGCTGAACGTCGTAGTGTATCATTTCCCACTTCAGGTCGTTGCCACCGGCCGTCCAGTGGTTATGGTAGATGGCCTTGTCGCCGTCAATGGTGATGAAGTCCTTGCGCGGGTCGGCAGCCAGTTCACGGTCGAAGTCGGTGGCCGTTACCACGGTCTCTTCATTCTCGGCAAAGCGGCGTGCCGTCTCCTTGACGATGGCAAACACCTCGGGACCTACCTCGTTGAGGGCCTTTTCATATACTTCCAGGGCTTCCTTTTCCAGTTTGTCAATCTGGGAGAAGATTTCGGCACGCTCATCAATGGGTGTGTCTTCAATCTTGGCTTTCAGTTCTGCAATCTGCTGCTTCTGTTCCTTGGCAGCCTGCTGCACCTGCTGCTGCAGTTCCTTGGTGCGTGCACGAAGCTCATCGTTGCTCAGTTTCTCGATGGTGGGTGAAACGGCTTTCACCTTCTCCACCAATGGCTGAATCAGCTTCATGTCACGTGATGACTTGTCGCCGAAAAGCGACTTCAGAATCTTTGTAAAGTTCATATTCTTATTTTATTTATTATTCATATTTAAATTTGCGCGTGCAAAGGTACGAAATAATTTTGAATTGCACGTGCTTTTCCTATGGAAAAGTCAGAACAATGGTTCTGATGCACAGCCATTCGGGGCACGTATTCGTATCGACTTGGCAATGGTCGGAGCAATGCGGTCAACGGTGACAGGCATGACAATGCGCTCTCTGACGACGTTGGCACCGTAGAATATGATGGGGAACGATACGAAGTTCACCCGTTGTGTTGTTGACTGATGTGTTTCTTCATTGATGAGTTTCCAACCTGGAGCCACCTCTATGATGAGGTCGCCGCACTTGTCCAGGTTGTAGGCATTGCGTATTTTCTCCAGCCGTTCGCTCTCGCTGGTCAGCAGTTGGGTGCTGGTATAGACGTTGCGCACGCCTTCCACCTGTATCAGAAACTCCTGTGCCCGCTTCAGCAGGTCGCTTTGCGGGATGTTCATCCGCTCAATGAGCTGCCGGTTCAGGTACAGCTGATTTTTGTAGCAGGTCTCCACATACTTGGCAGGCTTATAGACAGCCCCCAGGTACATGTTCAGCAGGTTGGCAGTCCGTTGTATGTTGAACTTGCCGGTTGGTATGTGGTACTTTTCCTCCTCGCCCTGTGTCTCAGACTCCATGGCATAGCCGGTGCCTGTCAGGACGAAGAGTACCTTGCCGTGTCCTACACGTCCCTCAATGCGGCTGACGAGTCTTGACAGCTGCTTGTCAATGTTGATGTAGCTCTCCTTGGGATCAGTTTCTTGCTTGTATGTAATATTCAGTAAGTCAGGTGTTTCGTCGGTTCCGATACCGCTTTGCTCGATGCATCCGATAGCCAGGTCGGTAATGCTCTTATTGACGTCTGGCTCTACGGCATACCTGGAAGTATAGTCCGTCTGCCATTGTGGAATGGGGCTATAGAAACTGACGTTGTTCCAGCGGTTCTGGTTGGCCCACAGGGCACCGTTGGCAGCATGGCCGGCTGACAAAATGGCAAGGTCTGCCGTCGGTGCGATGGCATATACCAGCGCCACGCCGTTGGTGGTCTGCCGCATCTCGTCGCCGACGGTGGTGGTCAGCAGGTGCATGGGTGAGAATTCCTGTTTGTCGGTCGTGATACACTTAATGGTTTTAAGTGCTTGTCGGTCAAACCATTCCTCGCCCGTGATACCATGATAGTAGGGTGTGGTACCGGTGGCAATCGATGCCATTGCCGATGCCCGGTCAACGGGGGCGAAGTTATACGATGCATGCGCATAAACCCTTCCCTGTGACAGCAGCCGTTTGAAGCCGTCGTTGGTATAGAAGGGTACGAACGTCTCCATGTAGTCAGAGCGCAGTTGGTCGATAGTGATGTTGACCACCAGCCTGGGTGTTGATGCAACAATCTGTGCTACAGCCTCTTGTTGGAATCCCAACACGGCAAGGAGCGTGATATAGAGGTATCTATTTTTTCCCATTTCTTATGTTTGACCAGAATCTAATTAGCAAAGATAGTGCCACAAAGTACATGCCCTCGGCGTAATGCTGCCAGATGCCGCCAATGAGGAACAGGAGCGTCAGGACGGGCAGCAGCTGCCACCAGACGGTAGGCTTCCGTTTATATACCTTATATATAAATAGGAAGGGCAAGGGGTTCAGGAGCAGTATCTGCAGGTTGATGCTTGTGGTGGGGTGCTGTGAGAATATCATGACCAGAAGCACCAGTCCCATGATGCCTTGCAGCGACATGAGTAGCAGGTCCCACCATTTCAGTGTCTGCTTGTGTTTCCACTCGTAGCCGAAGATGAGGAGTGAGACGATCACCAGTACGATGCCGCATTGTGTAGGCGTCAGTGGAAACTCCTGTTCCACAAACTGCACGCCACTTGGCACCAGTGTCCTTGTCTCCTTGACCAGTGGCACGTAAGTGCCGTCGTTCCTGATAATCTGTGCATACGAGAAGTCGTGCATCAGGTTGTTGGGCAGGAACTCCTGCTGCCGCAGGTCGGTCGGCAGGTCTGCCCTGACTCCCAGCAGGAAGTCGTTACCCCATGCTGCCCAGGGGTGCCCTGCCGTGCAGGCGTGCACCATCTCCCTGTAGGTTGGTGCGTAGTCAGGGCGCGGTGTGTATTGTATCCGTCCGCTGATACACCGTTCAATGATGTCGCGGGCCCTCGACGTACAGTTATCGTAGAAATAGTTGTAGCGGTAGATGCGGTTCTCCTCGCGGTAGTTGTCTGCCAGTGCGTCGTAGAGCGCCTGTTTCTCCGCGGGAGTCATGTTGAGCACCTGCTCGGTCACCAGACTTCCGTAGCGCCGGTATTCCTCCTGGAATATCTTGGTGGGCAGGACTCCCAGCTCATAGTCAGTCAGTCCGAAGACGAAACGCAGGGTGAAGTAGGGTGCCTTGAAGTTGAAGACGCCGTAGTTGAATGCCCAGTCCTCGTCGGTTCTGAGGTCGTGGTAGCGGATGGCGGTATGTCCGTAGAGGCTGTAAATCTCTTCGTGGGGCTGACACGTCAGCAATGCCACCTCGACAGAATCTGCCGAGACGGGTTCGGGTGCGGTGTTTGCCGCAGTAAGACTGCTGGAAATCAAGCACATTGTTGAAATCCAGGCAGTCCTAAAAATGCTTTTAAAGTGTTTCACGATGCAAAATTAATAAATTATTCGTAATTCATAAGTCATAATTGATTTTTTTTCCGTAATTTTGCACCCGCAATATTCGAATGCATCAAAAGCTTATTATAATAAGGTAATGAAAAAACTAATAATTTGCTGTTGGCTCTTGGCTGTTGGTTCTTGGCTGGGTGCCTCGGCACAAAGCGGGACAAACTCGCCCTACAGCCAGTACGGATTAGGCATTTTGTCAGACCAGTCACAGGGTTTCAATCGTGGCATGAACGGTCTGGGCATCGGTCTTCGTATCGGCAATCAGGTGAATTACCTGAATCCCGCATCCTACTCATCCATCGATTCATTGACCATGTTGGTTGACATGGGACTGTCTCTGCAAATAACCAATTTCAAGGAGGGAGGCAATAAGGTGAATGCCCGCAATGCCAACTTTGAGTATGCGGTGGCCACTTTCCGTATTCTGCCCAAGTTCGGTCTTGCTGCAGGTGTCGTTCCCTATACGAACATCGGCTATAACTATTCTTTCACTGATAAGGTTGGAACCTCTACCACCACGACCACGCAGACCTACCAGGGTGACGGCGGTCTGCGCCAGGCATTCATCGGTTTGGGTGTGAACCCCATTGCCGGATTGTCGCTGGGTGCCAATTTCTCCTATCTGTGGGGCTCTTACCATAAGGTGTTGGGCGTGACCAGCAATAATGCCACTGTCAATACCATTACCAAGGAGTATAAATCCTCTATCAGCAACTATAAGATTGACCTGGGACTGCAGTGGGAACAGAAGATAGGCAAGAACGACGCTCTCGTGCTGGGTGCTACGATGGGTATTCGCCATAAGTTGGGTGCCGATGCCTCCGTCAGCATCAAGAACGTCAATCCCCAGACGGGCGTGACGCTGTCGTCAGCCGACACGGTGACCAATGCCTTCAGTATTCCGATGACCATTGGCGGCGGTTTGTCCTATCGTCACGGCAACAAGTGGCTCGTCGGCGTGGACTACAGCCTGCAGAAGTGGGCCGAACTGGATTTCCCCCGCATCAATGACGACACGCAGAAGTACGAGCTTGCCAGCGGATTGCTTCGCGACCGTAGCAAGTTTACCGTCGGTGGCGAGTGGACTCCCAATGCCTACGACGCTCACAACCTGCTTAAGCGCATCCACTACCGTATCGGTGCATCGTATGCTACACCTTATTATAATATAGGCGACGTCAAAGGTCCTACAGAATTCAGCGTGAGTGCCGGTCTTGGCATTCCTATCTTCAATTCGTGGAACAACCGCTCGCTGGTGAACATCAGCGCCCAGTGGACTCATATGTCGGCCAAGGACATGATTACTGAGAACACTTTCCGCATCAATGTAGGGCTGACGTTCAATGAACGCTGGTTCCAGAAGTGGAAGGTAAGGTGATTCAATAATACAAAAATATAAAGATAAAAAATGCAAACGACTGAAAGGCATTTGGATGACATCCCCGTCTTGGTCGCCAGACGTTTCGTTGTAAATGTACAGCGAAGCCTGTCTGCTTTATTTTTTTATTCTTTTATTTTTTTATTCTTTTCCTGTACCGAGCAGAAGGAACACACCGCACCCGCCATCCTTGACCGCGACTCCGTGTCGATGATGACCAGCTACGGTGTCAATACGCTCATTTCCGACTCAGGTGTCATCAAGTACCGCATCGTAACCGAGCGCTGGGACGTCAACACCGTCAAGAACCCCTCCCGTTGGGAGTTTATGAAGGGCATCTTCCTGGAACAGTTTGACGAGAAGTTCCATGTTGAAGGCTATATCCAGTCCGATACCGCATGGTACTACGACCAGAAGCGTCTATGGCACCTGCGTGGCAGGGTTCGTCTGCGCAATGTCAACGGACTGATATACACCAGCGAGGAACTCTTCTGGGACGGCATCCGCCACGAGTTCTATTCCAATGTCTTCTCCCGTGTGGTAACACCTGAGCGTACCATGCAGGGAACCTATTTCCGTAGCGATGAGCAAATGACCCATTACTTTGTGTCCAACTCGAAAGGCTCTTTCATGCCTGACGACATGATGGGCGAGGAAGAGAAGAACCCCACCGAGCCAGCCGATACCACCAAGCCCGCACCGCCGTTACGCCAGCCTGCCGCTCCGCGTGCTGCTTCACCCAAACCAGCCACTACGCCATGATGGAACAGATAGCAGCACTCGCGCCCCAGTTGGTGGGGCTATTGGTAACGATGATTTTTTCTGCCTTCTTCTCGGGAATGGAGATAGCCTTTGTCTCCAGCAACCGATTGCTGGCGGAGATGGATCGCGAGAAGAACGGCATAGCTCAGCGGGCCATCGCCTTCTTCTACCACCATCCCAACACCTTTGTCAGCACCATGCTGGTGGGCAATAACATCGCCCTCGTCATCTACGGCATCCTCTTTGCCAACATCTTCGACACCCTTCTCTTCGGTGCGTTGCCCGACGGACTGCGGGTGGCAGCCGATACCATAGCCTCTACCATTGTCGTGCTCTTTACCGGCGAGTTCCTGCCCAAGAGTATCTTCAAGAACAATGCCAACACGCTACTGACGTTCTTCGCCGTGCCCGCCTTCGTGTGCTACGTCCTGCTCTATCCCATATCGCGCTTTGCCACCTTCCTGTCGCGCATCATTCTGCGCGTCTTCGGTGTCCGCATGCTGAAGGATGCTGAGGACAGGGCCTTCAGCAAGGTTGACCTCGACTACCTCGTACAGAGCAGCATCGACCATGCCACTGACGAGAACCAGCTGGATGAGGAGGTCAAGATATTCCACAATGCCCTTGACTTCTCCGATACCAAGGTGCGCGACTGTATGATACCCCGTACCGAGATAGAGGCCATCGACATCGAGGACACGTCGGTTGAGGAAATCAAGAGCCGCTTCATCGAGAGCGGATACTCTAAACTTATTGTCTATAAGGAGGATATCGATCATGTGGTGGGCTACATTCATTCGTCGGACATGTTCCAGCTCCCGCCGAAAGTGGAGGGACTGAATATTCGCACGCTGCCCTTCGTTCCCGAGACGATGGCAGCCCGTAAGCTCATGCACATCTTCCTGCAGCAGAAGAAGTCACTGGCCATTGTTGTCGATGAGTTCGGCGGCACCAGCGGTCTGGTTTCCCTCGAAGACATCGTGGAGGAGATTTTCGGCGACATCGAGGACGAGCACGACACCTCCCGTTACGTGGCTAAGCAGCTGGAGAATGGCGAGTATGTACTGTCCGCCCGACTGGAGATTGAGAAGGTCAACGAGATGTTCGGCCTCGACCTGCCCGAGAGCGACGAGTACATGACTATTGGTGGACTCATCCTGCATGAATATCAGAGCTTCCCGAAACTCAACGAAGTGGTGAAGATTGGACACTTTGAATTCAAAATTGTGAAGAATACGATGACGAAAATCGAGCTTGTAAGGCTTAAAATCACCGAATAAGTCAAAAAAATTCACTTTTTTTCCTCTTTTTGAGATAAAATGTGTAATTTTGTGCGCTAAAATTGAAAGAACAAAAATAAAAACAATAAAAAACTAAGAAATGGCAGCATTAGGAAGTATTAGAAAGAGAGGCGTGACGCTCATCATTATCGTCGCATTAGGCCTCTTTGCATTCATCGCTGGCGACATGTTCAAAGGTTGCGAGTATTTCGAGGGCCAGAAGCGTCAGCAGGTGGGTGAAGTGTTAGGAGAGAAAGTGTCTATCCAGGATTTCCAGCAACTCGTTGAAGAGTACACGGACGTCATCAAGATGACACAAGGACGTGACAACCTGTCGGAAGAGGAGCAGAACCAGCTCCGCGACCAGGTATGGAACTCGTATGTCAACAACAAACTGATTGAGGCCGAGGCCAAGAAGTTAGGACTTGCCGTTACCGACAAGGAGCTTCAGGACATTCTGCGTGAGGGTACCAACCCCATTCTGATGCAGTCGCCCTTCGTGAACCAGCAGACTGGTCGCTTCGACCTCTCGCTGCTCACCAAGTTCCAGGACGACCTCAAGAAGGCTACGGCTGACCCCAGCCTGGCCGAGCAGTACCAGCGCATCAACAACTACTGGCTCTTCATCGAGAAGACGCTCCGTGAGCAGACCCTCGCCATGAAGTACCAGGCACTGCTCTCTCACTGTCTGTTCTCCAACCCCGTATCAGCCAAGATGGCTTTCGAGGGTCAGAACGTGGAGAGTGAGGTAAAGCTGGCTTCGCTGGCTTACAGCAGCATCAATGATAACGACGTGAAGGTAGAGGACGCTGACCTCAAGGCATTCTACGATGCCCACAAGGAAGAGTTCCGCCAGTATATCGAGAGCCGTAACATCAAGTACGTGACTTACAAGGTTGTTGCTTCACAGGCTGACCGCACCGCCCTCATGAAGACCATGCAGGAGGCAGCAAAGAGCCTGCAGGAGGGAGCTGCACCCGCAGAGGTTGTCCGCAAGGCACAGTCACAGATTGCCTATTCCGGTATCGCTGCAACGCGTAACGCTTTCCCGCAGGACATCGCCGCCAAGCTCGACTCCATTAGCGTCGGTGAGGTAGTTGCTCCGTTTGAGAGCGTTTACGACAATACGCTCAACGTGATGAAGCTCATCAACAAGACCCAGCTTCCTGACTCCATCGAGTATCGTCAGATTCAGGTTGTCGATGCTACCGTTGAGGGTGCACGTGCCAAGGCCGACAGCATCTACAAGGCCCTGCAGGCAGGTGCCAACTTCGACACCCTCGCCGTCAAGTATGGCCAACCCGGTGCAAAGACGTGGCTTACCTCTGCCATGTACGAGCGCAGCACGTCTCTTGACGCTGATTCCAAGCTCTTGCTGAGCACGCTGAACAACCTTGGCGTCAACGAACTCAAGAACCTCGAGCTCACACAGGGTAACCTCATCCTTCAGGTCACCAACCGCAAGGCCATGACCACCAAGTACGACGTTGCCGTTGTGAAGCACACCATCGATTTCTCTAAGAATACTTACAACGAGGCATACAACAAGTTCAGCCAGTTTGTCAGCGAGAACCAGACTGTCGAGCAAATCGAGAAGAACGCCGAGAAGTTCGGCTTCAAGTTGTTCGACCGTCCTGACATCACCAGCACTGAGCACGGCATTGCCGGCATCCGTAACACCAACGAAGCCCTCCGCTGGATCTTCGGTGCCAAGCCCGGCAACGTGTCACAGCTCTACGAGTGCGGCAACAACGACCAGCTGCTCGTCGTAGCCCTCACCGGTATCAACCCCGTTGGCTATCGCTCGTTCGATGCAGCCAAGGAGCAGGTGAAGACCGAGGTTATCCGCGACAAGAAGTACGACATGCTTGCAGCCAAGCTCAACGGCGTCAACAGCATCCAGGCAGCCCAGCAGAAGGGCGCTACGCTGACTGACGTTCCCCAGGTTACCTTCTCAGCCCCCGTCTTCGTACAGGCTACCGGTGCCAGTGAGCCCGCCATCAGCGGTGCCGTTGCTGCTACCCAGGCAGGCAAGTTCAATACCAAGATTATCAAGGGTAATGCCGGTGCCTACATGGTACAGGTTGTTAAGAAGAGCAACCGCGAGGGTGCACAGTTCGACGCCAAGACCGTTGAGCAGGAGCTCAAGCAGCGTGCCATGCAGGCTGCCAGCCGCTTCATGCAGGAGCTCTACCTGAAGGCCGACGTGGTTGACAACCGCTACCTGTTCTTCTAAACAAGAATCGTTATCAAATCCCAAATAGGAGAGGGGTGTCCGTTTGCGGGCACCCCTCTTTTCGTGTGCTATCCAGCCTGCTTTTTTGGACTCCTCGGGACATTTTTCGCTGTAAAGTCTTATTTGTTCGATTTTTATTCGTATATTTGCAGTCCATCAGTTAAGTTGAAGTAAAATGAGAAAAATCGTCCTTTTAGTTTACCTGATAGTAGCAGGTTTCACGGAAACAATGGCGCAGACACCCATCCTGGGCGGCGAACTGAGCAACTCTGCCGCAACGTCAGTAACCGACATCCAAGAGGTTCTGCCACGCATGAAGGCGCTGGGGCTGAACACGGTTCTCGTGCCTGTCTATTGGGAGTTTCTTGAACCTGAAGAGGGTAAGTTTGATTTCACCCTCGTTGACAGCACCATCGACGTGGCGCGTCAGCAGGGGCTGAGGATTGTTCCACTCTGGTTTGGTGCCTGGAAAAACTCCATGTCGTGCTATGCGCCTGCCTGGTTCAAATGTGATGTGAGGCGTTTCCCCCGTGCTATGACCGCCAATGGGAAACCGCTGGAGATTGCCTCGTGTTTCAGCAGCAATGTGTTGCAGTCCGACTTGAGGGCTTTCACGACCCTGATGCGGCATATAGCCGAGAAAGACCCGCAACGCGAGGTGGTCATCATGATGCAGATAGAGAACGAGATAGGCATGCTGGAGTCGGCACGCGACCACTCGCCACTGGCTGAAAAAGCCTATTGCCAACCCGTGCCCCGTAAGTTGCTTAAGGCGCTGGGCATTGCGCAGCAGGGTACATGGGCGGAGGTGTTCGGGAACGATGCCTTTGCCGACGAGAAATTCATGGCTTGGCACTATGCCTGCTATGTGGAGCATCTGGCACAGGCAGCCCGACAGGTTCACGACATGCCGCTCTACGTGAATGCTGCCATGAACAGTCGGGGACGCAAGCCGGGCGACTACCCGTCAGCCGGTCCGCTGGCTCATCTTGCTGACATCTGGAAGACGGGGGCTCCCGACATCGACATCCTGGCGCCTGACATCTACGATACGGGCTTCAAGTCGTGGGCAGCGCAATATGCGATGCCTTTAAGACCGCAGGACGGTGGCAAGGTCAAGAACCGTCTTTTCATTCCCGAGAGCCGTTGCTGCGCGAACAGCGGTGTACGTGCCCTCTATGTGTTTGGCGAGCATCAGGCGCTTGGCTTCTCTCCCTTTGCCATCGACGAGGCACCGGCACGCGATACGGAGTCGGTGACTCAGGCGTATGGTCTGCTGAATCAGCTTTCCTATTTGACATACCAGAATTCCTGGGGACTGCTTTTCGACCAGGAGGATAGGGAGCGTGTCATCGACGATGATGGTGTGGTGATGACCTGTCGCCATTATTTCACGCTGCCCTGGGATGCCCGGGCTACCGATGGTTCAGTATGGCCCGAAGGCGGTGCTATGCTTGTCCGTTTGGGGAAGTTCGACTACCTGTTGGCAGGCAGCGGTGTGGTTGTTGACTTCAAGACGCGCCGTGAGAAGCAGCAGGAGCAGCAGGTCAAGCTGGGTGAAGATGGCTTCGCAGAGGCTGGCGGTCAGGCGTCAACTGCCGTAACCCCGTTCTCAGGCAAGCGCCTTGGGCTTCTTTCCGTTGATGAGGTAACGGTCAGTCAGCAGGGCGTGATGCAGTATCTGCGTCGTCACAACGGCGACCAGAGTCACCAGGGGCGGCATGCCCGCATCAGCGTCGGAGACTGGAAGATACTCCACATAAAACTCTATGAATACAAGTAATGAATACGAATGACAAAACGAAAAGGAGTCGGCACCTCGCGATGCCGACTCCTTTCTTCTTTCAGTGTTATTTTGTGTTATTTCATGATGATCTTCCGGGTTGTTCCGTTCTTCATCTTGACGATGTTGACACCCTGCTGCGGAGCGGCGATACGGCGGCCGTTGAGGTCGTAGTAGCCCTCAATGTCTGTCGTCTCATCTGTGGTGGGTCTGGTGATGGCAGAAGGAACGGGAGCCGTGCCGTTGAAGTCGTCCATGCAGAAGTAGAGTGGGGTGGTGTAGCCCCAGTTGTTTTTGCGTGAGCTCTCCATGTGGAAGGTGAGCTGCTTCACGGTGCCGAGCGTGCTCAGGTCAACCCACTGCCAGTCGTTGACGTAGTAGTGGTCTGCCTCGTCGCCACGGTAGTCAGCGAGATAGAACTCCACCTCTTTATCGTTGTCGGCCGTGATGGTCAGCTTGAAGAAGTCGCTCTGACGGAAGCCCACGTCTCCGCTGACGCTGTTGCCGTCGGCATCTTTCTCGCCTGTCATGCCGTCGCCATTGAGGAAGGCGTTGACCGTTACGGCCGCATTGGTGATGTAGAAGCCGCTAAGCTGGTCGCCGGCAGGGTTGTTGAGCACGGTGACAGTCATGGGTGCAAAGCTGTCTTCGAAGAACACGGCATAGTTCTCAGAGTCGTCGTGTCCTTTTCCTGTGCAGGCATTCCACTGGTCTTTCATGATGTTGGCTCCATCAGTAGCCGTACTGTTGGAATAGCTGAAGCCTGACCAGGAACCATAATCGATGCTGTAGTTGTTGGCAAAGGCATAGCTGCCGCTGACAAACGAGCCCTGGTACTGCTGGTCGCCATAGTGGCCTTCCTCAATGACGCCCTTGGTGTCAGGACCGCGCCAGTAGCTGTTCTCTTCCAGATAGAGGTTCTCGAAGTCGGCAACAAGTGCATCGCCGGTAACGACGATGCGGCAGGTGTCCTGAGCCTCGAAGTTCTGGGCATCGGTGATGGTGACGTAGTAGTCGCCCGACTGTGTGGGTGTGATGCTTTGCAGAATCTCCTCGCCCAGCACATCTGTATTGACAGGTTCACCCACGGTCTGGTGGCGGCTGTCGGTCCAGGTGACGGTGAACGGTGCCAGTCCGCTGGCTACCATGACCTTCAGCGAGGTATTGGTGCCGGAGGCGACGGTGGTGAGGGGCTCGGTGCAGGCAATGGTCAGCTCAATGGGCTCCATGGGCGTGGTGAATGCGTCGGTAGCCATTACGCTGGTGGCGTTGCCGCGAGTGCTCTCCACGAGGACGTAGGCCACATACTGGGTTTTCTCATTGAGACTGCCGAACTTTTGTGTGGCCTCGGTGTCCTTGGTGAGGCTGACCACGGTGCCGTCGGCCTTCACGGTCTCTGCCGTGGGTGCTTCGGCGGTAGCGGGTAGCACGAGGATGTAGGCACGACCGTTCATGTCGGCCTTGACAGCTACCTGTGCCTCGTTGAACGCCGTAGCGGAGGCCTTGGGATAGCCCTCGGCAACCACGGGAATGCGCGTCACGTCAGGGTCGTACTCGTAGGCACCGATGGTGATGTTCTCCGCGGGACGTGCTGTTCCGTTGATGTCGGTGGTGACGTAGCTGAGGGCTACAGCCGTCAGCAGGTCGCCGTCGAGCGTTGACTTGGATTCGCAGGAGCCCTCGAAGAATTCCACCTGTTTGTTGATGCAGCCGGTAGCTCCGGTTGCCGTCACGAAGGCGTCGAAGTCGCCCGTGGTGTTAGTTGCAGCACGGAAGAAGGTTTCGCCTGCCGTGAACATCACGTTGTTAGCAAAGTTAATCTTACCTAAGTTTGCGTCATTGTAGAGGTTCACGGCATAGCCGTTGGTCTCATTCTGGATGATGTTGTTCACCACGTTGATACCTACACCGTAGCCATCAGCCAAGGCAGAGGATGCCCAGAAGGCAGCACCGCCATAGGTACCCGTCATGCGGAAGGTGTTGTGAGCCACATTGACATACTTCGTCTTGTTGCTGTTGAGCTTAATCGGACAGCAGCTTGCGTTGGCCGATGTCAGGTTGACGACATTGTTGGCAATAAGCGCAGGAGCAGCTGACGTACCTTCCATCTGTCGTACATAGATGGCTACGACAGTGTTGGTAGATGCTAGGTTGAACACGTTGCCGGTTATCTCCGTGCTCTCCGAATGTTCGTCGTGCACGTTGATGTCGATGACGCCATTGCTGAGATAGACATCGCTGTTGTCGATGATAAAGGTGTTGTTGCGAATCTTTGCGCCCAGTTCGTCGTAAGAATAGAGCATGAAGCGACCGTTGTTCTTGAACGTGTTGCCCTCGATGACGCCACCAATCTCCTTTGGCAGGGCGACAGTAGAGGTTCCACCCATATAGACACCGTACTTACCGCCTTCGAGCAGACAGTTCTTCACGGTGAGGTAGTCGTTGTTCTTGTTCTCCTCGTCGATGATGGTGTGACCCACGAGAGCTGGACCGTCGCCGGAAGTGGAGGCATAGATGGCGGTATGCAGATAGCAGTTGTCGATGGTGGCGTGACGGCTCTCGTCCTTCACCATCACCACAGCCTTGTAGTTGAGGTCGGTAGTGGTGACCTCGAGGTTGCGCAACGTGACGTAGTTAGCCTGATAGAGCGTGATGACGCCGTAGTCCTTCTTATGCTGGTCTTCGGAGTAGCCAGTAGTGACATAGTTGTTGTCATAGATCTTCACGTCGCGCTGGCCGCTCTCACTCTCGATGGTGAGGGTGTTTACAGCACCCATACCCATAATATAAGGTACGCGTACTTTCTCATTATATTCACCGGCCTTGATCTTCAGCGTTACGGGGCCTTCCATGCCAAGAGCTGCGATGGCATCGACGGCACCCTGGATGGTGGCGTAGTCGCCGCCTGTGCCAACAATCTTAGTGCCGCTCATGCCGTTTGCCACTGTGATGGTGGCTGTGGCTGGCTCTGTCACGTCAACGGCAGCGCCATTGACCGTGAGACTGTTGACGTTAGCTGTAGCACTCTGGCCTACCGTTGCGGTGGTCTTCACGTCGTAGGTGAGCCAGAAGTAGTAGGTGCCGCTGTTGGTGATGCTGTATGAGCCGTTGAACTCCTCGTTGGCAGAGAACGAAGTCGTCGTACCTGTCTGGTAGATATGGTAGTCATCAACAGCTGTACCGTCAGTACCAGTAATGTTGAAGGCTGTAACTTCTGCAGGAGTCAGCTCGCCCTTGGCCTCGACCATGATCTTCAGCATCTTCACGTCGGTCTGACCTTTCAGCACCTCGCTGACGCTGATGTCCTCGGTGGTGACCTTGGTAACGGTCACGTCGCTCTTCTTGTAGCCTTCGGCCTGAATGGCGAAGTTGGGCTTGGGGTAGCTACCCTTGCCGACATACTTGATGGTAACGGGACCGTCAACGATGAGCGGGTCGAACTTAGCCGACGAACCGTTGAGCGTTAGCAGCAGCTTGTCATCATTCACCTCGCTGCCCTCGTAGATATAGACATACGAAGTGTAAGAGAAGTTGATGCCCTTGTCGGTGAGCTTGATGCTTCCTGCCTGGCCAGTTGGAGCGAAGGTAATGGTAGCTTCAACACCATTGGCACCGTCGCCCTCAGGACCTCCGTCGTCATAGAGGTTCATTATGTTACCCAGTCCGAGGTTTACAGTACCGTGGTCGCCAGCGGTCATCAGTATCTGGTTCTTCAATGTGCGTGCTCCATCGGGGTCACCAGCAGTTGCGGCCACGTCGGCAGAACCGACATGAACACTGACAACCTTGGCATCGATGGTCTCGTTCTCTGCAGCATCACTCTTGACATCAGCTTTTACTACGAAGGTATTGTCGCCCTCTGCGAGCGTCACGGCCTCGGCGAAGGTGACGGTCACCTCTGCTGCAGCAGTGGCCTCGCCAATCTTGGAGTCGTTCTGCCATACGCTAACCTTGGCGATGTTTGCCTCAGTACCCTTCAGATTGAACTTCATGCTGCTCATTGTGAGCGGGTTGAGGTTGCCCTCGGTCTTCACGTTGACGGTGAGCAGTTCCTGGTCAGCAGCACCGATGGAGGCATCGGCCGTGCTGGCCTGCGTGGCCTCGATAGCGGCAACCTCCATGTCCTTTGACTGATATTCAGAAACAGTAGCCTTCCAGCCATCCAGTGTATAAGAAGAGTAAGATGCATTCGGATTGAACACAATAGTCAGCGCACCGTCTTCTGCTGTAGAACGGATGATGGTTCCAGGACCAACGTTCTGCTGTGCATTGTCGTTCAGTTCCCAAAGCTTGGTACCAGTTGTTCCCTGTCCGGCATAGATTTCAAACTTCGCTTGTGTACCATAAGAGGAGCTTGCGTAATAGACAGCAAACGATGAGAAATCAATCTGACAAACCATCCCTTCATGCTTCGGAACAAAGATGTTCGTACGCGTGTCAGTACCAGCTTCATACTTGGTGGAGTATTCACTTGTTGGTTTCGTCTCAAAAGCCATTGAACCGTTGATGGTCTTGGTCACGGTACCCTGGTTGGCATGGCTGAGTACAATATTCTTCACCGTGCGGCTTTTGGCTTCTGTGGTGACGGATTCTGTCTTCTCAGCATTGTTCTCCGTAACAATGACGCTGGTGAGCTGTGCGGTGACGGTTTGGTTGTTAATGACGTCATCGCTGATATCGAGTTTCAGCGTGAAGATGTTGCTGCCTTCTACGAGGCTCTGCGGTGTGGTGAGAGTGATGTTGACAGCGCCACCTTCACCTACGGTACCTTCGCCAACCTTCGTAGCGCCGAAGTAGAGTGCGGCCTTGGTGGCATTGGTAACGTTGAAAGCCATCGCCTTCACCTGCATAGCTGGTTCCGTGTTGACGGTATTAACATCGATGGCGAGCATGTCCTGCTCAATATCGCTGGCGCAGACGGTCTCGGTACTTACTGCTTCTATGGTCAGTTCGTCGATGGTCATTGGCTGCGGGGTGAAGAGGCTTACCGTAGCCTCCCAACCGTTGGCGGTTACGTCGTTGCTTGCGTCGCTATAGAGCACGACGGTCAGCGAACCATCCTCTGCGGTGGAGCGTACAATACCCTTCTCACCCTGTTGCAGAGTCTTAATCAGATTCTCGGCCTTTACTTCCTGACCAGCATAGATGCGCAGCTCCTGATTGTAGTAAGAGCCGTGCCAGATCTCGTTCTTGGTGAAGTCAACCATCACCTTCTTTCCTTCCACACCCGGGAGGAACGTCACCTGACCGTTGGTCTTGGAGACGATGCCGCCCAGCTTGCCACCCTCGTCGTAGAACTGCAGGGGTGTCTCGCCTACGGTAACCGTCTGCGGCGTACTGCTCATCAGCACCAGCGCGGGATTGGTAATCACGACGGATGTGCCAGCCGTGAACGGTGTGATGCCCTCTGTTAAGGTAGCAGTAGTAATCTTTGTGATGTCCACCTGTACTTCAGCGCCTATGGCAGCTGTGCCGAGAATGTCGCCCTTGATGGTGAATGTGGTCGTTCCGTCAACGGGAGCCTCGTTGAGCACGAACTTGTAGTTGTCGCCATCGGCCTCTACCGTGGCTGTCACCTGTTTGTCGCCTTTGTAGAGCTTCAGGGCAGTAGGGCTGACCACGCCCTCGTTCTTGGTCATGGTGAAGTAGATACCCGTCACGTTGTCGGGTTTCATCACACCCGTTGCTGTTACGTAGGCATTGGCCAAAGGCACGTTCAGCTTGGAAGTCAGTTCCGTGCTGATACCCTCATAGTTGCTGCCAGCACCCGTGACGGTCATGTCCTCGAGTTTGACAACTTTCACTTTGGCTACCCAACCCTCACATTCGTTCGAGTTGCGATGCATGAAACCTACTGATAATGCACCATCGGCAGTTCCTGAGGTATATACGGCAGGTAACGATGGCTTGTTGTCGTTGTTGATTTCCTTTGCCAGCAATGTGCCTTTAAGGCCAGACAATGTGGATGAGGACGTCACGCCGCTTGTGCTTGTTGCAAATGTAAATGAATTATCTGCATCAGCGATACCGTCATACAGGTTGATGTAGAGGAAATAGCTTTGACTGTACTGGTACAAGTCGATTTTCTCGAATGTAATCTGTACAGACATGCCAGCATCAGCTGGTTTGAATACAGTAAGCGACTGGGCATTGTAGGAGTTCTGGTCGTCAATGTCCTCCGTTCCCCAAGGGTCGTAGAAGGTGATGACTTCGTCGCTTGCGACTTCAATCACTTGTTTTCCGAACTGTGGTTGGTTGACTTCCCTTGTTGTCTGTGCCCATGCCCCTAAGGGGATGAGCAACATCAGAAGCTGTAACCACAGTTGTCGTCTGAATGTTTGTTGTTTCATAATCATAATGTTTAATGTGTTATAGAATAAATGTTTATCTGTTGTCCGTCTGTACTTTGCAGCAATATTGCATGCACAGCAATGCCGCCGGCGGCGACACCAGTACACGCAGATACTACCTGTTAAAAAATACATGCTTCGCAGCGCATTGTTACCAAGAGCCTTCCTCGAGGCCTCAGGGTATTCATAATCTCAACGGCAGGTCTTCTGACTCGCCTCCTGGTGCAAACGCCTTCCCGTCAGGTAGGACAGTGGCTTTCGAGTGTTTGCACCCCATAAAGGAGGCTTACAGCTGCGGGACAGTACAGGATTCTCACCTGTTTCCCTTTTAATCACTCGCTAAGAGTGAACCAATTGATGATGCGAGGTACGAATAAGTGTGTGAAATGCAAAATAAATAGACGCAGTGTCAGCGTCACATCTTCACTTTACGGACGATGCCGTTCTTCATCCTGACGATGTTCACGCCCTGCTGCGGAGCAGACAGTTTGCGGCCGTCCAGGCTGTAATAGCCTGATGGTTGCGTGTCGGGCGATGCGGTGACAAGACCGATGCCTGTTGCCTCGGGGTGCAGGTCTTCTGCTCCGCTTATTTCCGTCGATGTCTCACCGATGGTGCCGCACACCTGGTTCACGGCATTGTAGCAGCGTATGAAGTCAACGTGGTCAAGCGTCACTGGAGTGCCTTGAGCGTCCACCGCCCAGCCAATGTCCATGGAACATCCCTCGTGGTTGCTGTTCGGCTGGTTGTCGGCATAGCCGAAGTCGTAGGCAGGCAGCAGGAACGAGTTTCCATTCTTGACGGCATTGTCAGGCAGACGGGAACCGCTGAAGGTCAGCGTGCCTTGGGTAGCGAGCCACAGCGGGAAGTATTCCTGCTTGTGGAAACCATTGCGTGGCACGCTGCCGGAGCCTCCCTGGTTGTCGGTCCACTGCACATCCTTCAGGGCGTCGTAGGCATAGGTGAGCTGGTAGTCGTGAATGGTCCGTGTGTTCTGATATTCAGAGCCTTTCAGCTCGTACCACTCGTCGTCGGGCAGACGGTTCCCGTTGTCATCGACCGCTACCATGACGATGGCGGGCTCGGCATTATTGACAAATGCATTGCCCCACACGGCAAAGTCGCGCTGGCCAGCCACATTCACCACGGGATGGTCGAAGTGGAACGTCACGTAGCCACCCCACGCCCCCAGGGTAATCAAGCCGCCGTTGCCGTTGGCCAATGCCTCGGTGCATTTCTGTGCCATCGTGGCAGGGGTATCGTCGGCGGTAGCTTCAGGCATTGTGTTGACGAACTGCCCCGGTGCCGGGACATATTCGTCAACAGCCTGAATAAACTTGGACTGCGCCAAGGAGAGTGTAGCGGAAAGTATCAGCCCCAGGAGGGCGATGTTTCTCTGCTTCATGGAAGGAGTGTACTTATATTATTATTCGCACTCAATATCGTCGATACACATATATGCCGGAGTGTTCAGACCGTATTCGCCGCTGTCGGAACCGGTGAAGGCGAAGGTCAGCTTGGTCACCTTGCCCAGGGCGCTCAGGTCGGCATATTTCCATTCCTTGACATAGTCGCCATTCTCTGCGAGCTTGATGGCAATGGTTCTCTTGGTACCGTCAGCCTGTTCGCCGGCAACGGTGCATGCGAGCCAGTCAGTCAGTCCGAACTTCTTGGCAAAGGCGTTACCGTTCTTGATGATTTCCACGGTGTAGCTGCTGTTGGTGTACCAGAAGCCCTTGATTTTGACGCCGCCGGCGCCTGCCATGTCGATGCTCTCGCCGAAGGTCTGCACCACGCAGAAGTTGTTGCCGCTGTGAGCCTTGCCGGTAATGTTGTTGAACTGGTCTGGCGTGTCGGTCGGTGTCACGCCAGGTCCCTGGACGAAGCCCGTGGCGGTACGTGCCGAGATGGCATAGCCCATCCAGTAGCTGACGCCATAGGTGGTGTTGAAGGTGGCGAAGTTCTCAGTGTAGGTGCAGGGATAGACGGTGGTTCCCCAGCTGTCGTAGCCTTTGTCGTTTTTCTCGCCGCACCAGAACTTCTCGCTGTTGAGCGTCTGTTTCTCGAAGGTTACCGTCTTCGTGGGGTCGGTTGCGGGGGCGTCGTCGTCCTTGCTACACGATGTGAACGATGCTGTCAAAGCAGCAGTCATCAGCAGTGCTGATAGAATCTTTTTTGTTTCCATTCTTTTTTGTTTTGTTGTTAATAATATAAAGGTGAATTACTTGCTGTTGTCAGTCGGGGGTGCAGGTCTTCTGCTCCCGTGATTTCCGTTGATGTCTCGCCCAGGTTGCCGCATACCTGATGCATGCCGTTATAGACGCGGACGAAGTCGATGTGTGTCAGCAGGACGCTGTTGCCCCTGTTGTCCACCGCCCATCCGATGTCCATTGCGCACCCTTCGCGGTTGCTGTTGGGCAGGTTGTCGGCATAGCCGTAGCCGAATGCATGCAGCGTGTAGCTGCCGTCGGCAGCGGTCGCATTGTCCGGCAGCCGTGAGCCGCTGAAGGTCAGCGTGCCCTTGCCGGTGAGCCACAGCGGGAAGTATTCCTGCTCGTGGTATCCGTTGCGGGGCAGAACGCCTGTGTTCCCCTGGTTGTCCGCCCACGGGATGTCCTGCATGGGACGGTAGGTGTAGGTCAGCTGATAGTTGTGCGTGGCATTCGTGTACTCGCTGCCTTTCAGTTCGTACCACTCGTCGTCAGGCTTGCCGTTGTGGTTTTCGTCCGTGCTGACCAGTACGATGCCCGGTTCGGAATTGCCTGTAAACGTATTGCCCCAGATGGCGAAGTCGCGCTGACCAGCTGCGTTGACTACCGGGTGCTGGAAGTGGAAGGTCAGGTAGCCGCCCCATCCGCCCAGTGTCACCAGGTTTCCGGCTCCGTTTGCCAGGCGTTCCGTACACTTGCGCAGCATGCTCTCCCATGTGTCGTCGGCAGTAGCCTCGGGCAGGTTGTTGACAAACTGTCCCGGTGCCGGCACGTATTCATCGACGGCCAGAATCAGGTTTCGGTTCTCGTCGCCGCCCGGTGTGTCACCACCGCCCTGCGGAATATTCTTTGAGGTGACGAACGCGGCGTGTGCCGGTATGTCGCCCGTGGTAACCTTCCAGTCAAACGTACCGTCAGAGAGGAAGTGCAGCAGTTCGCCGCTCGACACGTAGTTCTTGGCATCCATCAGGTAGAAGTCGCGGTCCTGCGGGTTGACGATGATGCCGTAGGGCATGCGCATGGCAGCCACTTCGGGGGCTGTTGTCAGGCGGTCGGTCACCAGCTGGTGGGTGCGCACATTGACGATGCCGAAGCTGATGGTGTTGCGCTGTGCCTCCTCGTTCCACTCGGAACCGAAGAAGTAGAGCGAGTCGCCCACGATGCACAGGTCGCTGACGGCATGGGGCAGTGAGCCGCCCACCTGCATCTGTCCGTTCGCATCCTTCTCTAACCAGTAGAGGCGGGCATTCTGGTCGCTGTAGTTGCCGCGTGACGTGACCCACAGCTGGTCGTACCTGTCGGCACGGCAGCGGTGCAGGTTGACGCCCACGTCCATTTTCCTTTCCTCGCTGAAGGTGTTCAGGTTTACTACGCTTACCGTGTGGTCATAGACGGGGGCAATGTATCCGCCGCTGTTAGCTACGTAGAGCCTGTCGCCGACGATGGCCATTTCCTCAGGCTGGTAGCCCACCTGCACCGTATTGACAATCTCCAGCGAAAGCGTATCCACCTGATAGACCATGCCTATCTGTGCCTCTGCCTGCAAATCGACAGGGCCGACGTAGGAACTGACGTAGGCATAGCGGTCGTGGAACACCACATTGCGGCAGTTGGGTATGTTGACCTGCCCGATGCGCTGGCAGTTGTCGGCACGCACCACCTCCACCTTGTCGGAGCAGTTGATGACCATCCACATGCGTGAGCCATATATCTGAATATCGTTGCCCACGTCGCCCAGTTCCTTTACTACCGACGGGTTCCGTTCGCTATAGATGTTGCGGTGGTAATGGACGGTGGGTGACTGGCCAGACAGGTCGAGGAAGTCCAGGGTACACTTGTTGCTGCCCATGTTGCCCTCGTTGAGCACGTACATTCCGACGATGTCGCTGCCCGTTACGGCCTCCTTGCCGGTGTCCGTGTCTTCGGCATAGACAATCAGGTGGTCTTCGCGACAGCTGCTGAACGTCAACGCTACCACTAACGTTAGCACTAAGGCTGTGAACTTTCTATTTATCATTCAAATTTACAATCCCTTTTCAATTTACAATTTAACAATTTACAATGTACAATTTATTTTTCAATTTCATTAATTTTACATTTTTCGCTAACCGCTAACCTCTAACCTCTAACCAATCTCACATCTCCATTGTCAGCGTAACCGCAAAGTTCCGTCCCGGCATGGGGTAGTTCAGGATGACGTCGTACTGCTGGTCGAGCAGATTGTTGACCTCCAGCATCAGCCGCAGCGCGTAGCCCTTCCCCTGTAGCCGGTAGCCCGCCGAGAGGTCGCTGGTGTACCACGCAGGCATGTAGTTATAGACTATGTTCTCCTGCTGGTTGTAGCGCTTTCCGGCATAGATGAAACTGTAGTTCACGTCCCACTGGCGGTAGCTGAGGCCGAGAATGGCCGAGCCGCTGTGCCAGGGAATGTAGGGTATCTGGTCGTTGTAGTAGGTGTCGGCAGGGTTGGTCACGTCGCGTGCATCCTGGTAGGTGTATTGCAGCCGTGCCGAGAGCAGCAGGTCGGGGAGCGAGGGCAGGGGAGTGACGCCCAGTTCGGTCTCCACGTCGATGCCCTTGATGTGGACCTTTCCCAGGTTGAGCATTGTCCAGCGGAACTGCTGTCCCTTGGGGTAAGCCACAATCTTGTCGTGGACGCTGTTGTAGTAGGCATCCGTCTGCCAGCGGAAGTGGCGCAGGAAGCCTTTCTGCCAGTCCTTCTCGAAGACAAAGCCCACGTTGTACTGCAGGGCCGTCTCGGGTGTCAGCAAGGCATTGCCCATGTCGGTGTAGTAAAGGTCGTTGAACGTGGGCATGCGGAAGCTGCGCTTGGCATAGGCGCGGACGGAGAAGCTGCGGTTGCCGAAGGGGAATACGTTGACGAAGACGGCAGGTGTGAGTGCCTCGGTGTGGGGTTTGTTGCCCAGCGTACGCGTGTGGTCCTTCACCCAGGCAGACATCAGCGAGCCCTGTACGTTCAGCCACGGTTGGTTGTAGGCAGTGGCCACGGAGAGCATGTTGGCGTAGCGGTGCGGGTAGGCAAAGCCCCGCATGTCGGCATTCAGCTTGTTCCACTTGAAGTCGTAGGCAACCGACGCGCTCCACCCGTCGAGCAGTTCATAGACATGAGAGGTGGAGACGAAGAACTCCTGCTGACGGTAGGTGTTGTTCACCAGCATGGTGTTGGGGTCGCGGTTGACGTAGTGCGTCTGGTAGTAGGCATACTTGGCCAGCAGGCGTGTGGTGTAGCGGGTGCCGATGCTCTTCATGAGCGAGGCCTGCGCAAAGGTGTTGTGGTCGGCCTGACGCTCGCCGCGCCGCCATACGTTGTTGACGATGGCTCCGGGGATGCCGCGCTCGGAGTGGTAGGTGTAAGCCTTGAAGTTCCAGCTTCCCTGTTCGATGATGCCGTAGAGGTTGCCCTCGGCACGCAGGGCCCAGATGTCGCCGTTCTGCCGGGTGGCTGTGGTGTCGTAGGCCAGGGTGCCGTCGGCCTTGTAGCGTTCGTAGCGGAACTTGTACTTGCCGCTGCTGTTCAGGAACTCCGCACCGACGCTGCTGCTGAGCGTCTGCGACAGCTTCTGTTCCCACAGGGCCGAGAAGCGCAGCATGTCGCTCGAACCGTACTTCAGCTTGCATTTCAGGTGGCTGCGCTCGTCGTCCTGAAACCGTGGACGGCGGGTGCGTATGTAGATGGCTCCTGCGTGGGCAAACTCGCTGGCAGGCTGGAAGATGGCACTCTTCTGACCGTTGTAGAGCGACAGCTCCTCGACGTTGTCCAGCGAGAACTGTCCCAAATCCACCTGTCCGTTCTGGGCATTGCCCAGCTGTATGCCGTCGTAGAAGATGCCCAGGTGGCTGGAGCCCATGCTGCGCACATTGACGGTCTTGATGCCTCCCACGCCTCCGTAGTCCTTCAGCTGCACGCCTGCAAAGTAGCGCAGCGCGTCGGCTATGGAGTGGGTGCTGAGCCGTTCCAGCTGTTCCCCCTTCATGACGTGGCTGGGAATGACCTCGCGGTAGGTCGGCTTGGCCCACACGATGACCTCGCCCACCTGCTGGATGCTGTCCAGTGAGCCGGGCGCGGTGTGCTGCGCGAATGCATGCGCTGCCATACAGCACAGTAGCAGTGCTGCTACGGCGAGTCGTTTCGTAACTTTCATCATATCCTGTTCGTCACGTGTCTTTCCTCGAGACATCGTAATCCATGACGCCAACGGCAGGTCTTCTGACTTGTCGCCTGGTGCAAACGCCTTCCCGTCAAGGACTTGTCCGACAGTGGCTTTCATGTGTTTGCACCCGTGAAGGGCGGCTTACAGCAGCGGGACTGTCCGGGATTCTCACCCGGTTCCCTTTTATCACTCTTTGGCAAGTGAACCAATTGGCGCTGCAAAGGTAAGTAAAAAAATCCTCTTTTTGATGGCTTTTTGATAAAAAAGTTTTTACTTTGCAACCAAATCCACATAGTTTTAACTGAACATAGACCTTATGCGACAAGTCCAGAACCTTATCATACTGATGGCAACGGTGCTGCTGACCGCCCCGATGCCGACCACCTGATGCACAGCCACTTGATCATGCTGGCACGAATGTACGGCGAGATGAACGACAACGACAACGCGCTGAAGACCGATGAGCGCAACCTGCAGCTCACCTTTTTTTCAGAAAAATTATTTGGTCTTGTCAGTTATATTATGTATCTTTGCAGCACTTACTACTTTATATTTTTCACTAACTAATTCTCATGTCTATGAAGAAAATCATGATGATGGCCGTAGCCGCCTTTATGGCTACAGTAAGTGCTAACGCACAGTTCGAGAAAGGTACATGGTCTTTGCAGCCTTATGCCGGCGGTGTTGTGTCGTCTGTCACAAACGTTGATAATTTTGACATTGGCGACGGTGTGGAACTGGAGAAAAACATGTTTGCCGGTTTCATTATCGGCGGCGAGGCTGAATACCAGTTTGCCAAAAAGTTCAGTATTGCAGCCGGTATCAACTACACCACTCAGGGTTGTGGCTGGAAAGACATTGACTACTGGGACGGACCCATCAAGGTCGAAGTGATGGACCAAAGCGACATCCTTGGCTACATCAAGGTGCCCATTGTGGCTAACTATTACATCTTCAAGGGTTTTGCCGTCAAGACCGGTGTCCAGTTCGGCTTCATGGTGACCTCTAAGTTCTATGCACATGGAAAGGCCAGGATGGACGTCTTCGGAGATGGCGTCAACAGAGATGTGGACCTTTTCGGTGTTGTTGACATGGACAATCAGTACCAGAAGTTTGATTTCTCCATCCCCTTCGGTGTCTCTTACCAGTTCAAGGTGCCCATCACCATCGATGCCCGCTATCAGCTTGGTCTGACAAAGCTGAACAAGGAGAGCTTCCCCGGTGTGAAGGACAGCAAGAACAGCGTGTTCACCCTGACCGTTGGTTATAAGTTCGCCTTGTAATTTAAATAGTGCACAGCGGAACCGACGTTGTGCAGAATAGAGACTGGCAGAGAGGTGCCGTCTCTCTGGGAGAACCCCCCGGGGAAACAGGGAGGAACTGCCGGGGTAACGGGGAGAAAGGGTGGGGGAAACGGGAACACGGCGGCCGCCGTTAATTATAACGCCGCCCGCCGTTAGAACTAACAGCGGGCGGCGTTCGTTCTAACAGCGGGCGGTGTAACCCCTTCTGTTCGGTGTTTCTTTCCTGATGACAGGAGACGATGGGGAACCATCGTTGTCACCTGCAAAGGTACAAATTAATTTGAAAAACACAAAATGATA
>Ga0247609_10000217_pt1 | contig 84653 bp, 58 predicted proteins | sample 172DNAGHGlowgp2_FD_193487 | JGI IMG/M metagenome (GOLD analysis project Ga0247609, IMG submission 193487) | Sheep rumen microbial communities from Palmerston North, Manawatu-Wanganui, New Zealand - 1728 DNA GHGlow gp2 | ecosystem: Host-associated > Mammals > Digestive system > Stomach > Rumen ...
TTAATTGCATTTCCAGCAAGACTCTTAACTGCTCCTACTTCTTCTGTATTTATAATATTCTTAATAATTCCTGCAGCAAATCCATATCCAAATAACTCAATCATCATAAATGGAAGCATAGACTTTGCTGGCATTCCTGTTAATGCAAAACTTACCAAAGGTGCAATTAAACCCGTAAGACTACCAGTATAAGCCCCTATTAATAGTCCAACAAAAATAACTGGCAAATGCATTGGCAAATACTTTTCACCAATTGCTGTATCTGCACCAATAGCTGCACCAATAAGATGAAAAATTTGTGGTAAAGCTACTGCTGCAACGATTGCAATAAATGCAGCTATAGTTTTAGTCTGCATTGATAGTTTATCTTTTACATTATCTCTTACTTTAATACTCATAATGTACCTCCAATATTATTCAAACGCTTGCGCTACCTTCTTTAACAATTCAATGATTTCCAAATGCTGAGGGCATACACCTTCACATTGTCCACACCCTATACATTCCGATGCTTTTCCAACTCCGTCATGTAAAATATTATTATAATACATATTCTGATTCCAACTAGAAAAATTATTCTTTGCATTAAGCAATGAAAAATAATCTGGAATAGGTATATTCATTGGACATCCTTCAGTACAATATCTACAACCTGTACATGGAATCAAATCAAGATTTTTAAAAATGGCACACACCTTTGCAACAGCAAGCATTTCTCTTTCATCTAAAGGTTTAAAATCAGCCATAAAACTCATATTATCATTCATTTGCTCCATATTACTCATACCTGATAATACAACTGATACTTTAGGAAATGATGCTGTATATCTAATTGCATAACTAGCATTACTATAACCATCACCTAAATCTCTAAATATTTTATCAGCATCATCTGGAAGATTCACTAAAGTGCCACCCTTTACAGGTTCCATAATAAGGACTGGCTTATTATATTTTTCACATACTTCATAAATATTTTTACTGTCTACCGCACTATCTAAATAATCCACATAATTAAACTGAATTTGAACAACTTCAATCTCTGGATAATCAGTAAGAATCTGTTCAAGCATTGAGGCATTATCATGGAAAGAAATTCCAACGTGCTTAATCTTTCCTTCTTTCTTTAATTCAAAAGCAGTTTCATAAGCATTACATGCTTTAAATTTTGGATAGTTATTATGATCCTGCGCATACATAAGGTAAAAATCAAAATAATCAACTCCACATAACTCAAGTTGTTTATCAAAGAAAGGTCTTATATCTTCTTCTTTATCAAAATAAGGTGAAGTAAGTTTATTTGTAAGCAAAAACTTATCCCTATCATATCTTTTTGATAAACAATCCCTTATTGCTGTCTCACTTTTCCCTTCAATATAACCATGTGCTGTATCAAAATAATTAAAACCTGTCTCTATGAACTTATCAATCATCTTAATAAATTCATCATAGTCAACCTCACTACCCTTCATAGGTAGCCTCATACACCCAAAAGCAAAATTTCCATTTACCTCTGGAAAAAATTTGTTTTTTTTGCATAAATCTTTCTCCTTTGTTTAAATCCCCATATTTCTATATATACAAACGTAAACTCATAATATATATTTTACTAATTATCACCAAATATGTCTACCAAAAAACGCTATTAACCAGCTTTTAATTCATGCTCTGTTTCATATTTTCCTCTATCTTGACGCTTCATAAATAAGTTTCTAGACATAACCATTATAACAACACTACCCACAAATATCTGAATAGGATATGTAAATAAAATCTCTTTTTTAATTATCATCGAAAGCATCGTGATTGCACCAACAGGTGGCATATACATTTCTGTTTTATTAAGAATAATAAGCATAATACTAGTTGCAATCACCGCAGCAATCGTTAATGGAAGTAATAATTTAATGACAACGATATATCTTGTAATAACTCCTACAAATGCGCAAATCGTGATAACAAATACTACTTTTACTGGCTTATTTCTTGTTTTATTCCTCGGTCTGGAAAACTCCGTAAACGCAACTAATAACGGAGGCGCAATTATAAATCTAAATCCACTCATAAAAGCCACACTCGCCATAAGAGTAACACATAAAATTCTAATTGCTGCATCTAACTTATCTTCCTCTAAATTAAGCTTTACTGGTATATAATCTTCATCCTCACGTATACCCAAAAATATAAATACATTATGAAATATTATTATCAATAAAGTTAATGCAAAAGCAGAAATCGGGTATATTATGCTTTCTGTTTGCATCATAACTGGCAGAACAATTGCTGATACAAAAGGAGCAAATGTTGTACCTGAATACATAAATAAAACCTGAGCAAATGAATACGCTACAACAACCTCTACTAAAATAGGCGCATTCAAATATCTTACAATTCCAACTCCTAAAATAGCACAAACTGTTATAAGGGATAACATTCTTTTTCCATTTACTTTCCAACTTCTTTTCTTCGCTACCATATATCCAACAGCTAATGCTGTTATTTCAGGAAATATTATTTCTTTTTCATTTAATACCTCCGAAAACAATGTCATCAGCATCACCAACAAAACTGTACATAAATATGGAATCATCATTTTTATTTTATTATGCATCTTATTCTCCATCTTCAAACAAAAACCACGTACCTACTGGTACGTGGTTTTATATATATCTACTTTTGATTTACAATCACACAAGGTAAATTCTCTTACAGAGAATTTCTGACTCCGCTCAAAGCCGCGGAGGGCTCTTTTGATTTGCAATCAAAAGCATTACTGCATCTGTTTTGCAACTTCTGCAGCGAAATCTTCTTCTTTCTTTTCAAGACCTTCGCCTGTTTCAAAACGAACGAATTCTTTGATCTTGATGTTAGCACCATTAGCCTTAGCTACTTCATCAATATAAGCAGCAACTGTCTGCTTACCATCAGCAGCCTGGAAATATGCCTGATCATAAAGAACTACTTCTTTAAGCTCTTTCTTGATACGACCCATAATCATACCTTCGATAACCTTTTCAGGCTTCTGTGATTCCTTAGGATCATTCTGAATCTGAGCAAGAAGAATTTCTTTTTCATGATTAATGTAATCCTGATCAACATCTTCATCTGTGATGAATTTTGGATTTAAAGCTGTAACCTGCATAGCAACATTGTAAAGTGCTGTCTTAATGTCATCATTTACAACATCTGTCTGTGCATATACGAGAGTACCAATCTTACCACCCATATGGATGTATGATGCAACGATACCATCGTTAGCTTCAATCTTAGCAAATCTTCTGATGTTCATGTTTTCACCGATAACAGCAATCTGTGAAACTAATTCATCTTTAACTGTCTTTGATGCATCAAGTTTCCACTGTTCAGCGAGTAACTCTTCAACATCTTTTGCATTTGAATCTATAATCTGGTCAGCAACCTGAGCAACGAATGTCTTGAACTTTTCGTTCTTAGCAACGAAGTCTGTTTCTGAGTTAACTTCAACAACAACAGCCTTCTTATCATCCTTTACTACTGCAAAACTTGTACCTTCTGCAGCGATTCTGCCTGATTTCTTAACAGCTGTAGCTTCACCTTTTTTTCTGAGAACTTCTACAGCTTCATCCATATTACCATCTGTTTCTACTAAAGCGTTCTTACAAGCCATAACACCAGCACCTGTAAGAGTTCTAAGCTCTTTTACCATTGCAGCTGTAATATCTGCCATCTTCTTATCCTCCTATATTATGAAATTATATATTATCAAAAAATAAATTATGCTTCTGTATCTTCTGTTACTTCTTCTGCAACTTCTTCTGCTGCTTCAAAGTCTTCACCTTCAGCACCCTGATTGCTTTCAATAACAGCATCAGCCATCTTAGCTACGATAAGCTTAACTGCTCTGATAGCATCATCGTTACCTGGAATAACATAATCAAGTTCTTCTGGATCACAGTTTGTATCAGCGATACCGATAAGAGGAATTCCAAGTGTATGTGCTTCCTGGATACAAATCTTTTCTTTCTTAGGATCTACTACAAAGATAGCATCTGGAATAGTCTTCATGTTCTTGATACCACCAAGGTTCTTTTCAAGCTTATCCCATTCTTTCTTAAGTTCAATAACTTCCTTCTTAGGAAGAACATCGAATGTTCCATCTTCTGACATAGCTTCGATTTCTTTAAGTCTAGCAATTCTTGACTTGATTGTCTTAAAGTTTGTAAGCATACCACCGAGCCATCTTTCGTTTACATAGTACATACCGCATCTTTCAGCTTCACTCTTGATAGCTTCCTGAGCCTGTTTCTTTGTACCTACGAAAAGAATCTTACCACCATCAGCAACAATGTCTGCTACTGCCTGGTATGCTGTATCTACCATACCTACTGACTTCTGTAAGTCGATGATGTAGATACCATTTCTTTCTGTGTAAATGTATGGAGCCATCTTAGGGTTCCATCTTTTTGTCTGATGTCCAAAGTGAACACCTGCTTCTAAGAGCTGTTTCATTGATATAACGCTCATTTCTCTACCTCCATTTGGTTTTATTCTTCCGTGTGCACTTCCATAGAATACCACCTTAATTATAAAGGCACCGGCTCTACTAGCCACACGTGCATATTCAGCCTTTCAAGTTTAGCATAAATAAAAAAAGATTTCAACAACTATTTTCAGAATCATCTTAAATTCATTTAACAATCATTTAAAATGTTCTTAAGTTATTAAAATCTTTTTTATAGTTTATATATTTCAAAAAAATATTTACTTTGTTTCTTCCTTTGGTTTATCGCAAACATAGCCACACTCTGTATCACCACATGTAAGCTTATTACCACGTTCTACCATAAAGCCACCACACTTAGGACATTTTTCCTTTGATACTTTCTGCCATGACATAAAATCACACTCTGGGATGTTTTCACATCCATAATATCTTCTGCCCTTCTTTGTCTTTCTAATTACGATTTCGCCACCGCACTTAGGACAAGCAACTCCAATCTTTTCAAAATATTGTTTTGTATTTCTACATTCAGGGAATCCTGGACATGCAAGGAACTTACCATGTGGGCCATACTTAATTACCATATTTCTTCCACATTCCTCACATATAACATCTGTAACCTCATCTGCAATTTCAACTTTTTCAAGTTCCTTTTCAGCATTCTTAACTGCTGCTTCAAGATCTGGATAAAAGTTACTTACAACAGTCTTCCATTCAACCTTTCCTTCTTCAACCATATCAAGCAATGATTCAAGATTAGCAGTAAACTTGCTATCAACAATAACCTCAAAGGCTTCCTTCATAATATTATTAACAGCTTCACCTAAATCTGTTACATATAAATTTTTATTTTCCTTTGTAACATAATGTCTAGCTAAAATAGTTGTGATTGTTGGAGCATATGTACTTGGTCTTCCAATGCCTTCTTCTTCAAGTGCCTTTACAAGTGCTGCTTCTGTAAAGTGAGCAGGTGCCTGTGTAAAATGCTGATTCTGATTAAGCTTAACAAGACTCAATTCACTTTCCTTAGTAAGTTTTGAAATAACATTATCAGACTTTTCCTTTTCCTCATCACTTGCTGTATATACCTTTGTAAAACCATCAAATAAAACTTTTGAATCTGATGCATTGAAAATATATTCATCAGCTGAGATTTTAACTGACTTAACCTCTGATATAGAATTTTCCATCTGGCTTGCAACAAATCTTTTCCAGATAAGCTGATATAATCTAAATAAATCTCTTGATAACTCATCCTTAATAAGTTCAGGCATAAGTGTAATATCTGTTGGTCTTATTGCTTCATGAGCATCCTGAATCTTTTTACCTGATTTATTTGTACTCTCTGTTGTTGCTATATATTCTTTACCATATTTTTCTTCTATAAATTCTTTAGCTGCTTCCTGAGCAGTTTCAGCAATTCGAATAGAGTCAGTACGTAAGTACGTAATTAAACCTACTGTACCTCTTCCCTTAATATCAACACCTTCATAAAGCTGCTGAGCAAGTCTCATGGTCTTCTGTGTTGAGAAGTTGAGAGTCTTAGATGCTTCCTGCTGAAGTGTACTAGTAATGAAAGGAACTGGTGCCTTCTTAGTACGCTTTCCAACCTGAACATCTGAAACTTTATAATCTGCTTTTTCAATAACAGAAATAATATTAGCAAGTTCTTCCTTATTTGTTATTCTAAGTTTTTCCTTACCCTTGTAATTAAGTTTACATAAAAATGGTTTCTTTTCACCTTCAAGTTTAAGTTCTGCTTCAATATCAAAATATTCTTCTGGAATAAATGCATCAATTTCTGCTTCTCTATCACAAATCATCTTAAGTGCTACAGACTGAACTCTACCTGCACTAAGACCTCTCTTAACTTTCTGCCATAAAACTGGACTTATCATGTAACCAACCATTCTGTCAAGAACACGTCTAGCCTGCTGTGCATCAACAAGTCCCATATCTATCTGTCTAGGATTCTTTAATGATTCCTTAACTGCATTTTTTGTTATTTCATTAAATGAAATTCTATATAGCTTCTTTTCGTCCTGTCCAAGAGCTGTTTTTAAATGCCATGATATAGCTTCTCCCTCACGGTCAGGGTCAGTTGCAAGAAAAATCTTATCTGCTTTCTTTGCATTCTTCTTAAGTTCATTAAGTTTCTCACCCTTACCTCTTATTGTAATATACTTAGGTTCGAAGTTGTTCTCTATATCAATGCCCATTGTACTCTTAGGCAAATCCCTTATATGTCCATTAGAAGCCAACACTTCATAATTGCTTCCCAAAAACTTTTTAATTGTCTTAACCTTAGCAGGCGACTCAACTATAACTAAATATTTTTTAGCCATTATAATCCTTATCTCCTTCTTGGTCTTTCATAAAACCATCCCTTTTTTTGCTCCCCTTCTGAAAGCAAATCAAGGCAACTATACACCCTATTCGAATCTTTTGCAAGTAAATTTTTATTTTTTTAATAAAATTTTTGATTTTAGTTTTTTAAAAATCATCCTCTTACATAATATCCAGAAGTCACTTCCACAATGTATCCACTCATCTCTAAATCCAGCAAATGTGACCTAATAATATCAATACTTACATTAGCTTTTCTTGATATATTTTCAATACTTTCAGGTGTCATAGAAAGTAAACTGTATATCTTATATTTTTCATCTCCCAATTCATTCTTTAATGCTTTTTTACTAACTCTTCTCCTTATTTCTTTTCCAGTAATATCAAAAACAATTTCTCGACCATCAAAAATAACTGCTGCTCCATCTCTAATTAATTCATTACAGCCTACACTTAATTCATCACTAACTCGTCCTGGAAGTGCATATATGTCCTTCCCCTCTTGTATAGCATACGAAACTGTTATTAATGATCCACTTTTCTTTCTAGCCTCTATAACAGCCACACAATCTGATAAACCGCTTATTATTCTGTTTCTATGTGGAAAATGCCAAGGTAACCCTAAACACCCTGGGGGATATTCTGATATAATTCCACCTCTTTGTTTTATGGCCTCATATATTTCTAAATTATCTTTCGGATAACATACATCTGCGCCACTTCCCAAAACTGCATATACATTTGCTCCACCACGATATGCACCATACATACCATATGTATCAATTCCTCTAGCCATGCCACTTATAACCTCTACATTTCCACGTGCCAAATTCTCGCCAACTGTCAATGCATATTTTTTACCATACTCACTACAATTTCTTGCACCAATTATGCTACAGGTCTTTCCAGTTGGTAATTTACCAATATAAAAAAGCGTATATACAGGAGTTGTTAAATCATATAATTTAATAGGAAAGTTTTCATCACCCATGTACGTAAATTTCATTCTCTCCCTATCCATAATTTTCACCATATCTTCTAGTTTTTTCTTCCCATATTCTTTGTCTAAAATTCTATTTACATCTTCCATTGTAAACTCAACTTTATGACCTTTTATTACATACTTAGTATCATTTTGATTATTACTATTAAATACAATATCATTTATATTTTCTTCCACCTTATTGTAATCTCTATAAAAAGCCATAATATCTTTTTTACTTGCTTTATATATTTCTTCAGCACTTCCAAATCTTTTTATTAAAATTTCTATTTTTTTAGACCACATATTATCTATGCCACTAAGCCATAACCAATACATTTTATCATTCATTGATATTCCCCCTTAATCCAACTGCCTCTGCTATTGATGTTTTATCTATAAACTCTTTTCCTTCTATGTCACTTATGGTTCTAGCAACCTTTATTATCTTATAATAACTTCTTGCACTAAGTTTTTTCTTCTCAAAAACCTGTCCTAAAAATTTCGCTGCCTCACTATCCATTTTTGCATATTTTTTTACTTGTTCATTATTCATCTGCGAATTAAATTTTATGCTTTCATTTTTGAATCTTTCAAGTTGAATTTTTCTTACTCTTTCAACTCTTTGTCTAATAATTTTAGATGTATCTCTTTTTACATCATTCTGCAAACCATTCTTATCATAATCATCACTCATTAATTCCTCTAACTTAACACTTTCAACATTTACACATATATCAATTCGATCATACATCGGCCCACTAAGTTTTGATTTATATTTCTCTATTTGATAAATGCTACAATTGCATTTGTTCCTATCAGGATAATATCCACAAGGACATGGATTCATAGAAGCAACTAACATAAACCTTGCTGGATATGTATAATTTCCATTAACTCTAGATATGGTAATTTGCCCATCTTCCATGGGTTGCCTTAATGTTTCTAATTGTTTTCTTGGAAATTCAGGGAATTCATCAAGATATAAAATACCACCATGTGCAAGAGATATATCTCCAGGTTTTGGATTCTTTCCGCCACCCATAAGTGCTGTAATTGTTGTTGTATAATGCGGACTTAAAAATGGTCTTTTTGTAATCACTTCATTATTACCAAGTCTTCCTCCCATGCTATGAATTCCTGTAATTTCTAATGCCTCATCAACACTAAGTTTTGGCATAATGGATGGTATACATTTTGCCATCAAAGACTTACCACATCCCGGTGGACCAACAAGCATAATATTATGCATTCCACTTACAGCAATTTCAATTGCTCTTTTAGCTATACCTTGTCCATAAACATTTGAAAAATCATATACTTCTTCTTTGTCTTCATCCTCATCAATAATTTTAGAAATATCTACGGTTTCTTCATATTTTAAAGTACTATCAAAAGCCACCACTAACTCTTCTAGGTTTTTAAATGAAATAATATTTATTCCAGAAACCATAGTTGCTTCTTTTACATTTGCTAAAGGTACAACTGCCTCCTTAAATCCTTTATTCCTTGCTGCCATAACCATGTTTAAAACACCGTTAACCTTCTTAACTTCACCGTCTAATCCAAGTTCACCGATAAAGATTTTGTTCTTAACTTTCTCTTCATCAATAAGTCCCAATGAAATCATGATTCCAACAGCAATTCCTAAATCAAATCCCGAGCCTTTCTTTCTGATATCAGCAGGGGATAAACTAATTGTAGTTCTCCCTGAAGGCAAAAAAATGCCTGAGTTCCTTAGAGCTGATTTAACTCGCTCCTTGGCCTCACGCACTTCAGACGAAAGAAGGCCAACCATCTCACATGATGGCAGACCTTCACCAATATCTACTTCAATGTTAATTATTTCTGCGCTTATACCCTGTAGTACCGCGCAATAAGTTTTACTTACCACATATCCTCCATTTCTGTTAGACGTGGTACAAAAAATCAATGCTAAGAATATTTAAACACTTTGCGTTGGTAATGTCAAGTAATATTCTGCAATTACAATAAAAAATGACCGGATAATCCAGTCATCTTTTATTTCTATTCTTCCGTTTTCATTCTAATAAGATCGCCAGTTTCTGCCTGACCATCTAGATAAACTTTAAGTTTTTGTTTTGGATGTGGTGCTGATTCAACTTCATTACCTTCTTCATCCATCATCTTTGAAACCTTAATCTTAATGTCTCTTCCATCAGGCTTCATTACTTCTATTTCATCGCCCACACTAAACTTATTTCTCTGTTCAAAATGACACATACCGTCTTCATCAACATCTCCAATAATTCCAAGATAAGTATAACTATGTTCATAATCATTTTTATCATAAACCTGTGAATTTTCATCAGGCTTACCAAAGAAAAAACCTGTTGTATACTGACGATAAATACCCTGACTCATAAGTTCAACATACTTAGGAATATTTTCTTTATACTTAAGCGGATCTTCAAAAAAATCATCTATTGCCATTCTATATGTTCTTGCAACTGTTGCAACATATAAAGCAGTCTTCATACGTCCTTCAATCTTTAAACTATCAACACCACTCATTATTAGTTCAGGAATATGTTCAATCATACATAAATCCTTTGAATTGAAGATATATGTTCCTCTTTCATTTTCATATATAGGCATATATTCTCCTGGTCGTTTTTCCTCAACAACTGCATACTGCCATCTACATGGATGAGTACATGCTCCCTTATTTGAATCACGACCTGTCATAAAACTACTAAGCAAACATCTTCCCGAATATGAAATACACATAGCCCCATGAACAAATGTCTCAATCTCCATATCTTCTGGAATATTATCTCTAATTTCTTTTATTTCTTTAAGCGATAATTCTCTTGCTGTAACTACTCTTTTAGCACCTAAATTCCACCAAAAATTAAATGTACCATAGTTTGTATTATTAGCCTGTGTACTAATATGAATTTCTGTATCTGGAAGAACTTCCTTAGCTATTGTAAATATAGCTGGATCAGCAATAATAAGTGCATCCATTCCAACTTCTTTTAATTCTTCAAAGTACTTTCTAACACCTGCAAGATCTGCATTATGAGCTAAGATATTTGCTGTAACAAATACTCTGACATTATGAGCATGTGCATATTTTACACCTTCTATCATATCTTCATGTGAAAAGTTCTTTGCTTTTGCACGAAGTCCATAAACCTCGCCACCTATATAAACAGCATCCGCGCCAAAATTCACCGCTGTTTTCAAAACTTCCAAACTACTTGCCGGACATAGCAATTCAGGTTTCTTCATATCATCTCTCCATTCTTAATTCTCTACGTTCACTTAGGAACTTACATATTTAATGATTTAGATGGTTATTTAGCCATCTAATTACAATTTCACACTAAGTGTTATACCATCACCAATTTGAACGATGCTTGTTTCTAATTCGTTGCTGGATTTTACTGCTTCTAGATATTCACGCATACGTGTATGAATTGTACGGTTTCTTCTTATTATACCGTAACGTGATTCAAATAAATCTCCATCCTGAAGAACGTTATCGGTTAGAAGGATTGCTCCTTTTCCCATAAGTCTAATTAAATGTGGAAGATAATTTATGTATTGTGCCTTAGCAGCATCCATAAATATAAAATCATATTCACCATCTAACTTACTTATGATTTCAAGGGCATCCCCTTCTAGAAGCGTAATCACATCTTCTTTCCCCGCCTTTTTAAAGTTCTCTCTAGCCTGAACAATACGTTTATCATAATTTTCAATTGTAGTTATTTTACCATCACTACTTATACATTCACTCATTAAAATGGCTGAGTAGCCTATTGCACTACCCAGCTCTAAAATATTCTTCGGCTCTTTTAACTTAAATAAAACCCTTATAAAACTTTCCATTTCCTTTCTGATTATAGGAACTCTATCTTCTTCAGCCTTTTTCCTAAGCTCAGTTAAAAATGGATTATCATTTTTATCGAGTGAATTAATATATGTTGTGATTCTTTCATCACTAATCATATCAATTCATCCTTTATCTGTATTAAAGACCAACTAAACTATAAACTACTTTTCATCCTTATCTTTTTTTGTAGTTTTTTCTTCTTTAGTTTCTTTTTCAGTTTCTTTATCCTTCTCTGTACTAGTTTCATCTTCCTGTGGTTCAGTAGATAACACTCTGATAATCTCCTCACCACTCATTGAAGTATTAAGATCAAATGTACCTGGAATTACTTTTTTATACTCAAATGCTATAGATTGTAAATAGAATATAAAATCATCCTCTATTAGTCCATAATCCTCAAGAATTGTACCAAGCTTTTTTACACTTGTTCCGTTCTTAATTGTAACTTTAATATCTGTACCTGGTTTTGATTCCATACCTTTTGAAGAAAATACTTTCTGTCCATAAGTATATGCATATGAACATCCGTAAAACAACACAAGACCAAGCACAATATATACTGCAACCTTAAATACTGTCTTAGCAAATCCAGTTGATGTCTTTCTAAGTAAACTCATAATCGCCTCTCATAAATTTATTTTATTCCAACATACATACAAATAATCAAAATACCATTAATCAACTTCCATAATAATTGGAATAATCATAGGACTTCTCTTAATCTTCTTCCATAAGAACTCACTAAGAGTATCCCTAATGACTGTCTTGATTCTTCCCCAGTCATTAACACCTGAACCTAAACATCTTTCAAGTGCTTCTCTTACAACAGTCTGTGCTTCATATATTAAATCCTCAGATTCTCTTACATATACGAACCCTCTTGAAACAATATCTGGTCCTGCTAATATTCTTGAACCATATCTTTCAAGCGTCATAACAACAATCATAATACCATTTTCTGATAGACTTTGTCTATCTCTAAGAACAATATTACCAACATCACCGACGCCAAGACCGTCAACCATAACCTCTCCGGCTACAACTTTATCTACAATTTTCCCCTTTTTAGGACTTAATTTCAAAACATCTCCACTATGTAAAACAAAGATATGTTCATTATCCATACCAAGGCTCTTGCAGAGTTTTGCATGCTCCTTTAAATGTCTAACCTCACCATGAACTGGTATGGCATACTTTGGTTTTGTAAGTGTATATATTAGTTTTATCTCTTCCTGACAAGCATGGCCTGATACATGAGTATTCTCAAATATAACCTCTGCATCCTTATCATAAAGATCATTAATTACTTTTGTAACCGCCTTTTCATTACCAGGAATAGGGTTTGAACTAAATATAATAGTATCTCCTGGAAAGATTGAAACCTTCTTATGGGCTGATGAAGCCATACGTGAAAGCGCAGCCATAGCCTCTCCCTGACTACCTGTTGTAATGAGACAAATCTGCTCATCAGTATAGTTACCAATTTCTTCAATATCAACCATAATGTTATCAGGAACTTCAAGGTATCCTAGTTTTTGCGCAATATCAAAAATGCTAACCATACTTCTGCCTTCAATAATAACTTTACGATTATACTTTTGCGCAGCATTTACAATCTCCTGAACTCTATCAACATTTGAAGCAAATGTTGCAATAATAATTCTGTTCTTTGGATGATCAGCAAATATCTTATCTATTCTATCTCCAACTGCACGTTCAGACATAGTAAAACCAGGGCGTACAACATTTGTACTATCGCACATTACTGCTAGTACTCCCTCATTACCAAGTTCAGCGAATCTCTTAAGATCAATAGGCTCACCATATACTGGAGTATAATCAACCTTAAAGTCACCTGTATGAACAATCACACCTGCTGGAGTCGTAATAGCTAATGCAGCCGCATCAGCAATACTATGATTAGTTCTTATAAATTCCACCTTAAAGTCGCCTGTCTCAATAATATCACCATATTTTACCACGTTCCTCTTAGTGACATCCATAAGTTCAGCTTCTTCAAGTTTGCCCTCTATAATACCCATTGTGAGTTTCGTAGCATAGATAGGCACATTCAATTGTTTTAAAACATATGGTAAAGCTCCTATATGATCTTCATGACCATGTGTTATAAAAAAAGCTCTAACCCTTTCTCTGTTATAAATGAGATATGTTATATCAGGAATAACATAATCAATTCCCAACATATCCTCACTCGGAAAAGACATACCACAATCCACAATAATAATGTCTTCATCCGTTTCAAAGGCAGTTATATTCATTCCGATCTTATCTAAACCGCCTAAAGGAATGATTTTCACTTCATCCTTCTTCATATTATCCTCCTATAATTTTTAGAGGACCTATCTTTCAATGTTCATTTCGTCTCCAAGTAATTCGTCAAATATTTTCATAACGCTTTCTAACTCCGTATCATCATCCACGATAACATAAGAAGCTTCCTCACTTGTAGGCTCCGATACGTCCTTCATAATATAAACAGTTGCCTCGTCTCCGTCCCCATCTTCAGCAACTAAAATATAATTCGTATTATTAATTCTTGTTTCTTCTAAAACTTCGAATTTAATCTCTTCTCCATCATCATCAATAAATGTCAATATATCTTCCATACCAATCTCCTTAAACTCTTATGATTATATATCCCTCAATCAATTAATGTTCACATTTATTATTTCAAACAATCAGGATTAGCTCTTAAATAATCCTCCAAAATAAGAACTGCTGCTATCTCATCAACATAATCCTTACGTTTTTCCCCTTTTATACCAAGTTCACTCATAATTTCATGAGCTTCAACCGTTGTTAGTCTCTCATCCCATAGTTCAACTTCAATACCCGTTCTTCTATGTAAATCCTCAGCAAATGCCTTGGATTTCTCTACTCTTTCTCCAGAACTTCCATCCATATTCATCGGAAGTCCAATGACAAATTTGGTAACTTCATATTCCTTAGCTAGCTTTTCGATTGCTTGATAAGTCTTTCTAAGTTTCTTCTCAGAATCTCTCCTAACAATCGTAATCCCCTGTGCAGTAATGCCCAGAGGATCCGTAACGGCTACGCCAACAGTTTTTGAACCGAAGTCTAAGCCCATTATTCTCATTATTGTACATCTCCGCCTAATTTCTTCTCAATGTAATAAGTTAAGGCTTCTTCTAATAATTCATCTCTTTCAACCCTGATAATCAAGCTTCTAGCATTCTTATGACTAGTGATATATGTTGGATCACCTGACATAATATAACCGACGATCTGATTAACTGGATTATATCCCTTTTCTACTAAAGCTTCATATACCTGTTCTAAAACATCTTCAGCAGAAATCTGTTTATCAGCCTGAACTTTAAAATATTGTGTGTTTCCTAAATCCATATTTTCTCACGTCCTTTTCCTTATATTTACATAAATACCTTTGGGTTTATTATAGTTTATTTGGCTATGATAAGCAAGTGTCATTTGCTATATCGACACGCGATATCTAAAAATATTTAGATATTTTTGACATATTTATCAAAAATTTAACAAACATATTTTATGTCAACCACATTTAGGCTTACTCCATCCATTCAATTGGACTAACTAAGACAAGCTCACTTTCAAGTTCTCTTTCTAACTTAACTTTAATAATCTTACCATTAGCTTCTAAAACATCAACACCATAAACCTTACCATCATCAATTGGAACGACAACCTTTACATATGTACTTGTATACCCAGTCATATAATCCTTACCATTAACATCTATGACTTCTTCTAAAAGTATATACTCTTCCTTACCTAAATTTCTGTTAATGTAAGCATTTGCTAAATCCTTTTCTAAGCTAAGTAAATCTTCGCTACGTTCCTGTTTAACAGTATCCGGAATCTGATTAGGCATCTTATCTGCCCTAGTGCCCTTACGTCTTGAATACTTAAAAATATGCATCTTAGCAAATGCGATTCTTTTCAAGAAAGCATGCGTAGTTTTAAATTCTTCGTCTGTTTCACCTGGAAACCCAACTATAACATCTGTTGAAATTGCTGGATCATCAAAATACTTTCTAAGGATATTGCAGCTTTCTTCGTATTCATCACAAGTATAATGTCTATTCATACGAGAAAGAGTTTCATCGCAACCGCTTTGAAGTGATAAATGAAAATGTGGACATACCTTAGTTTGCTTTACCAGTCTTTGAACAAAATTATCAGTTATAATCCTTGGTTCTAATGAACCTAGACGTATACGCTTAATTCCATCAACATTACTTACTGCTTCAATAACATCAATTAAACTTAGAATATTCTTATTATCCTCTATAACTTCTTCAAGGTCTTGTGATAAACTCAAATAATCATTTTCATCTTTCAATGCTGATTCTAATCCTTTACCACTATTTTTATCTAATTCAACATCATTATTATCAATTTTAGTATTCACTTTTTCTTTCAAATAATCCTTACCATAAGAACTAATATGAATTCCTGTAAGAACAATTTCCTTATATCCACGTAAAGCTAAACCTTCAGCTTCCTTAACTATACTCTCTATACTTCTACTTCTTATTCTTCCACGAACAAATGGGATAATACAATATGAACAAAACTGATTACAACCATCCTGAATTTTCATGTATGCTCTTGTTTTTTCACCTGTATCTGTAAGTGTCATATCCTCATATTCAGAAGTTTTATTAATATCTATAAAATATTCTTTACATGATTTTATTTCGTTATTTATGTTTATAGATTCATTAATTTCATTTATATCTGAGTTTTTATCTCTTATATCTTTTTCTTCAAAATAATTATTTATAATATCAACAATCTGACCCTTACGATTGTTACTAACTATTACATCAACCGCTGCATCGTTTTCCATCTCTTCTCTTGCACCCTGAACGTAACAACCAGCAGCTACAACGCAAGCATCCTTATTAAGTTTTTTAGCTCTATGAAGCATTTGTCTTGACTTTCTATCGGCAATATTAGTAACAGAACATGTATTAATTATATACACATCTGCCTTTTCATTAAAATTTACTATTTCATATCCAGCTTCTTCTAATTGTTTTGTCATAACTTCTGTCTCATATGCATTAACCTTGCATCCAAGATTGTGAAGTGCAACCGTTTTTCCCATACTCAATCCTCATATTCTAAATCATCTTTATTAAAATTTTGAAATTATCACGTTCTAAAACACCTCCTAATATTATACTAAATTATTTGTCATTTTTCATTAGATAAAATAACCAATAAAAACTATATACAAAATAATTCTTACAACAATACTCCTTAATTTTTATACATATTGTACATTGATTTATTTAAAACAAAATTGTATTATAATGTAGTAGGGTCAGAGAAACGCCCTAACAAATATCAAAGAAGGAAACGAGGGATTTTGAAATGAAGAAAGTAACTATCTGTTTAAACTCAATTGACAAAGTAAAGGCATTCGTAAATGAAGTAACAAAATTCGATACTGATTTCGATTTAGTTTCTGGTCGTTATGTAATCGACGCTAAATCTATCATGGGTATCTTTAGTTTAGACTTATCAAAGCCTATCGACTTAAATATCCACTCGGAAGATAATATCGAAACAATTCTTGAGGCTATTAAGCCTTTTATAGCAGAAGCATAATAAAACTTTAAGTTATATATTGCAGATGATATAATAAATTTAAAAAGAATGGATTTATGATTTTCATAAATCCATTCTTTTATTTTACTACTTTTTAACAATATATTTTTTTGTACCTGCTGTTTTTAATAGCTTTTTTCCCTATACTTCTTACGTTTTTCCATTTTCTTTTTATTCCCCAAATTATTATTCTACTTCTATAACCTCTGTAGTTTCAATCGCCTTAGCAAATAAATCATCAATAACATCTTTAAGTTTATACTCGCTTCTCCTAATTGCATTAAGATTTGGTTTTGTAACAGGATGTTTTGCAACGAAAATTGTACAACAATCCTCATATGGAAGAATTGATGTCTCATATGTATCAATATCAAGTGAAACATCTACAATATCCTGTTTATCAAATGCAATAAGTGGTCTGTAAACCGGAATTGTACATACTTCATTAGTTGCCATAAGGCTTTGCATAGTCTGACTTGCAACCTGGCCTATACTTTCACCTGTAATGAGGCCCTGGCATTTGCTCTCCTTAGCGAAATGTTCAGCAATTCTCATCATATATCTTCTCATGATAATCGTAAGTTCATCATGTGGACACTTCTCATAAATTGCAAGCTGAATGTCAGTAAAGTTCACAATGTTAAGCTTAATTGGTCCAGAATAAACAGCAACCTTCTTTGCAAGATCAATTACTTTCTGCTTTGCTCTTTCACTTGTATAAGGTGGTGCATGAAAATATGTTGCTTCAAGTGTAACGCCACGCTTTGAAACCATATATCCAGCAACTGGACTATCAATACCACCAGATAAAAGTAGCATTGCCTTACCTGCTGTACCAACTGGCATACCACCAGGGCCAGGAATTGTTTCAGAGTAAATGTTAATCTGATTTCTAATTTCAACATGTAACCATACCTGTGGGTTATGTACATCAACCTTAAGTTCTGGATATGCATCAAGAAGTGCTCCACCAAGTTCCATGTTAACATCATTTGATTCAAGTGGATAATTCTTTCTTGTTCTTCTAGTCTTAACCTTAAATGTTAAATTCTTATCCTCATATACATCACCAAAGTATTTAATTACTGTTTCCTTTAACTTATCAAAGCCTTCATCCTCAATCTGCATAACTGGACAAATTCCAACTATACCAAATACTTTCTTTAAAGCATCAACTACTTCATCATAATCAAAATTCTCAGGAAGGTTAACATAGATTCTTCCTGACTCCTTAATTACCTCATACTTGTAACCTGTTCTATACATTGCATTCTTAATCTGCTTAACAAGTGTATCCTCAAATATGTATCTATTCTTTCCCTTTGTTCCAATTTCTGCATACTTAATCAAAAAAGTATTAAAAATATCCGTTACCATATATCCTCCATAAATAACTTAATCTTATTTCTACACACATGCATAAGTATATTATCTATCTAGGACACTGCTCTCGCACAGCGCGGGCTACCCCTAGCAGTACTAAGCTCGCAATTAATACTCGCTAAGTGCTTAGACCCGCGATGGTCCTTACTAGATAATATACTTATGCATGTGTTTACATTTAAGGCTATTATTTTATTTCCTTATTTATTTTCTTATATATTTTCTTAGCATCGATAAAACACTTTCGATTTCGCCAAGCGCATAATCTATCTCTTCTTTTGTGTTGTAATGGCCTAGGCTAAATCTTACTGTTGATTCAATAAGATTTTTCTTAAGGCCCATCTCTGTAAGTGTCTTGCTTGGTGCTGGTTTATTTGATGAACAAGCTGAACCAGCTGAAACAAAGATTCCCTTGTCTTCAAGTGTATGAAGCATAACCTCACTTCTTATTCCAGCAAATGAAGCACTTACTATATGTACTGCTCCTTCTTCACCTTTCTTGCTATTAACATATACATCTGGTAAAGCACTAAGACCATCTATTAGATAATCCTTAAGTTCATATAATTTCTTATTAGTTTCATCAAGTGTATCGTAAGTTATTTTACTAGCAAGAGCTAATCCTGCGATACCTGGAACATTTTCAGTACCAGAACGCATTGCTTTCTGCTGACCACCACCGAATATAATTGGTGAAACTTTTGTTTTATCCTTTATGTATAAAAATCCAATACCTTTTGGTCCATTAATCTTATGACCACTAACTGATAAAAGATCAATGTTTAACTGTTTTGGATTAATGATTACTTTTCCATAACTTTGAATAGCATCTACATGGAAGTTAATATGTCTGCTTCTGTCAGCACCATTTGCATGAAGGTTCTTTTCAAATTCAGCAATAACCTTACCTGCTTCTTCTATAGGCTGAATACTTCCAACCTCATTATTTATGTGCATCATTGAAACAAGTATTGTATCTTCTCTTAATGCATTCTTTAAATCATCAATACTGATTTTTCCATCAGCATCAACTTTTAAGTATGTAACTTCATATCCGTTTTTTTCTAAAAACTGCATTGGTGATAAAACTGATGGATGTTCAATTGCTGTAGTTATAATGTGTTTACCTTCCCTATTCTTTGCAATTGCACTACCAATGATTGCAGTGTTATTAGACTCTGTACCACCTGATGTAAAAAGAATTTCCTTTTCATTAACTCTTAAAGTCTTTGCAATAACTTCTCTTGCGTCCTTTACATACTTTTCAGAATCAACACCTTTCAAATGCATTGATGATGGATTTCCAAAATCTTCAGTTAAAACTTTTTCCATAACTTCCACAACTTCCTTATATGGTTTTGTTGTGGCACTATTATCAAAATAACACTCCATATGTTCCTGCATGTTTACCATGCACTCCTTTCAAACTCATAATCATCTATGTAATAATTCAAATCATACTGATTATTATCAACATACAAAATTGATGTAACCAATAAAACATATATTAATCTTCAAGAATATACATCAATATAGATAATGTTGTAAGACCAGCAGTTTCTGTTCTAAGAATTCGTCTACCAAGAGATATAATGTTAAAACCACATTCTTTAACTTCTTCTATCTCCTTATCATCAAAGCCTCCTTCAGGTCCAATAAATATACCAATACTTTGTCCATACTCCAATTCTGCTAAAACTTCTCTCGTCCCTTCCATGCCTTTAGCTGATTCGTAAGGCACCAAACATACATCTAAATCCTTAGCCATACTTAATGCATCTTTAAAACTAATAACATCTCCTATCTCAGGAATGATTGATCTCTTGCTTTGCTTAGCTGCACTAAGAGCAATGGCTTCATATCTTTTCTTTTTATTTGCTGCTTTCTTTTCATCAAGCTTAACAACACATCGCTTCATTGCAACTGGAACAATCTGACTAGCTCCTAGTTCTGTTGCTTTTTGAACAATAAGTTCCATCTTATCAGACTTTGGAAGTCCCTGGAATAAAACTATTCTTGATGCAAGTTCAGTATTTTCATGTTCTTCAATTATCTTTGCGATAACTTCATCAGGATTAATCTCTATGATTTCACATGTTACATCAGTAATGTCGCCATCACTGACATAGAACTTATCACCCTGTTTCATTCTTAAAACATTTTTAATATGATTAACATCACTACCTGTAATTCTTACTTCTTCATCAGATACATTTTTACTATCAACAAAAAATCTATGCATTTATCTCTACTTCCTCTTCGCACAAATCATAACCCAATCACCATCTCGTTTTACATCTAAAAGTTCTAGGTTAGCATTTGCTGCAACTGCATTCTTAACTTCATTAGCTCTTGTGTAAATTATTCCTGATGAAATAAAAATTCCATCCTTCTTTAAATATCTATCAACAACTGCTGATAGCGGAATAATTACATCAGCTAAAATATTTGCAACAACTATGTCAAAATCATATCCATCTGCAACCTTCATAATGCTTTCGTCTGTTAGAAGGTCACCCTTTAATATTTCTATGTCTTCAGTTTCTAAACTATTTATTTCAAAATTGTGATTAACAACTCTTACTGCCTCTGGATCAATGTCTGTAAGAAGCATCTTTCCTGCACCAAGTTTTTTAGCCGCAATTGAAAGTATCGCTGAACCGCATCCAACATCAAAAACTTCCATGTCTTTCTTTACATAATTTTCAAGTTCACGTATGCAAAGAGCTGTTGTCTCATGTTTACCTGTACCAAATGCCATGCCTGGATCAATGTAAATTGTCTTATTTACATCGGAACTTGAATCAGTTTCTTTATCCCATACTGGTTTAATTACAAAATTACCCACAGCAAATGTCTTAAAGAACTGCTTCCAGTTATCCTTCCAGTCCGTATCAACTGTAACATCCTTAGTAATTGTACCAAGTCCTATGTCCATGAACTTGCTTGCATCTAAAAGTTCTTCTCTAATCTTTTCAAGCAATTCCTCGTCGCTATATTTTAGAGTCTGCTTAACAACTTCAACACCTGTTAAATTATATGAATCAGACATCTCGTCATTTTCATTATCCTCTGTCTCAGTATAGAATGTAACATATGCATCATCACTGCTTGCTAAAACTGGCACATAATCAATAAACTGTGCTTTCTTTTCTTCCTCAGTGATTCCAAGATTATCATCAATCTGAAGTCCTGTAATTCCAAGACCAATTAACATGTCACATATATATTCAGTTGCTCCTGCCTTAGTGGCAATTGTATACTTATTCCACTTCATAATAACTCCTAAAATATTAAATGAGGGTTAGTCTAATAACTAACCCTCATAATTATACATTTAATTACTTTATTTTTCAATTAAATATACTATTCCTTTATTGTCACTTTTATCTTTGCTGCCTTACCATCCTGAGCATATGCATATACATAGCATTTACCCTTTCCGATTCCTCTAATTTTACCGTTCTTATCAACTGTTGCAATTCTTACATCACTTGATTCGAAAGCAACTCTTCTATGATTTCTTGGTGTAAGTTTTTCTTTTACTGGTTTTGCCTTTACTTTATATGTTTTATTCACTCTTACAGTAACACTCTTCTTTGCCTTTACCTTCTTAAAGTTACCAACCTTACCACCCTTTGTTGCAACATGAACTGTCTTTGATACAGCAATGACATTTGTTGAAGTATTAGCAACAACAATGTATTTATAATATGTTCCTTTTTTCAGTTTTTTCTGAACATATGAATTCTTTGATACTGTGGCTATCTTTTTATACTTATTCTTTCCACCACATTTATTTCCATAAATTGTATAATTCTTAGCTTCTTTAACTTTTTTCCACTTTAACTTAATCTTATTGTTACCCTTTTGTGTACCGGTCAAATTAAGTAAGCTATATGTTGAACCAGCGATATCCTTATCAAATTTCGCCGTTTTAATTCTATTTTCAACTTCAGATATTGTAGCAACGTTATCAAGCGAAATATCATATTCAGATCTTTCTGATGCCTTTTCAAAATCTGTCATATCTAACTGATACACTCTGAAATATGCATAATCGATATGAGAATAGCTATAAAATGTTGTTGTAAAGCCAACATAATATGTTCCTTTCGAAAGAATAAATGTCCTATCCGTCATCCATACTCTGTTAGTTTCACCATTTACATCAGGTTCATCGTCATCACCTTCTTTATCTATTCCATCACTATTAAATAATTCATAGCCATATGCACTAGTCAAAAGAAAATGTCCACCTTCGGTTCTAGCCTTTAATTTTATTTTTGTTTTTTCATTTACAACAAGTTTATAATATGTAGTCTGATTGTCATCTAACTCCATATTATATCTTTCACCATATACTATTGTAGGAGCTGTTTCTCTCGAATAAATAACCGTTTTTCCAGAATTATCATCCGCAAATGCCTTTACGCTTCCTCCCACTAAAAGCACGCTACAAAATGTTGTAGCTAGCACAAATTTTTTTACCTTCGAAATAATATTTCTTTTCATATTTCCTCCTAAAAACTATTTATATAGATAGCAAATTATTCTTTGTAATAATTTACCCAAAAATAATTATAGTTTACTTTAACTGAATTTTCAACAAAAAAAAGAATAATCATAATAATAACTATTATGATTATTCTTCTACTTTTAACTTAATATATCATCAATCTTTTCTTTAAAAGACTTTTTCTTTGTTTTTGTCTTAGTCTGGCTTGTATCACTAACTGTATCTCCGCATGCCTTATCAAATGCAAGAAGTGCTTCTTTTTGTTCATTTGTAAGTTTTGTTGGAACATCAACAATAAGTGTTACGTAATGATCGCCTCTAACCTCTTTATTTCTAAGATTAGGTACACCCTTACCTTTAAGTCTTACTCTTGTATCTGTCTGTGTACCTGGTTTAATCTTAAATAAAACATCGCCATCAATAGTCTCAAGTCTGATGTCTCCACCAAGTGCTGCCTGAGCAAATGATATCTTAGATGATGAAAAGATATTAACTCCTTCTCTTGCAAACTTAGCATGTCTGCTAACATTTACTTGAACTAATAAATCACCTCTTGGACCACCATTAGTACCTGGCTCACCTTTTTCACGAAGTCTAATAGACTGACCATCATCAATACCAGCTGGAATCTGTACTGCAATCTTTTTCTTGCTTGCAATGTATCCTGTTCCATGACAATCAGGACATTTTTCCTTAATCATCTGACCTGTACCACCACAATCTGGACATGTCTGAACATTTCTCATCATGCCAAAGATTGAGTTCTGTGTGAATACAACCTGTCCCTTACCACCGCACTTGCTACAAGTTTCCTTGCTGCTACCAGGTGCAACACCTGTTGCATTACACTTTGTACATTCATCCTTAATTGTAACTGATAACTCTTTTTCACAACCAAATACAGCTTCTTCAAAAGTAATTCTTACAACTGTACGTAAGTCTGCACCCCTTCTTGGTGCATTTGAATTACGTCTAGAACCGCCACCGAATATATCTCCAAATCCAAAAATATCTCCGAAGATATCTGAAAAATCCATATTGCTAAAATCAAATCCACCAGCACCACCTGCGCCGCCTTCAAATGCGGCATGTCCAAACTGATCATACTGCTTTCTCTTCTGCTCATCACTTAGAACAGCGTACGCTTCTGATGCTTCTTTAAATTTCGCTTCAGCTTCCTTATCACCTGGATTCTGATCTGGATGATACTTTCTGGCAAGTGTTCTATATGCTTTTTTTATCGCTGCGTCATCAGCATTTCTATCAACGCCAAGGACTTCATAATAATCTCTTTTATCTGCCATCTCGAAACCTTTCTATATATACACATTTTGCCATCTGGAATTATTGGTTTACATAATTCCAGATGGCTTATTTAATCATTGTTAGTTCGAATTATTTATTTTATAATTCCTGGAAATCTCCGTCTACTACATTGTCATCGTTAGGTGTCTGTGTCTGACCTGCACCTGCATTTGCTGATGCATCTGGACCTGCCTGACCACCTGTGAACTGGCTTGGATCAACACCTGCTGCCTGAGCCTGTTCATATACTTTCTGATATACCTTTGTAGCATCGTTCATAAGTTTTTCTTTAGCAGCTTTAATTTCTGCGATCTTATCATCAGAAACTTCCTGATCTTTAACTCCTTCTAAGATAGCTTCAAGTGCTTTAAGATCTTCTTCTACTGTTGTCTTATCAGCAGCATCAATCTTATCACCGACTTCATCCAAAGCTTTCTTTGTCTGGAATACTGTTGAATTTGCATCATTAACAGTATCAACTGCTTCTTTACGTTTCTTATCCTCTGCTTCAAACTGAGCAGCTTCCTTAACAGCCTTATCAATATCTTCATCAGACATATTTGAACCAGCTGTAATTGTAATATGCTGTTCCTTACCTGTTCCAAGATCCTTAGCTGAAACATTAACAATACCATTTGCATCAATATCAAATGTTACTTCAATCTGTGGGATTCCACGTGGAGCTGGAAGAATTCCGTCAAGTCTAAAGTTACCAAGTGTCTTATTATCTTTAGCAAATTCTCTTTCACCCTGTACTACGTGAATATCAACTGCTGTCTGATTATCCTCAGCTGTTGAGAATACCTGACTCTTCTTTGTAGGAATTGTTGTATTTCTTTCAATAAGTTTTGTAGCAACACCACCTAATGTTTCAATTGAAAGTGAAAGTGGAGTTACATCAAGAAGAAGGATTTCACCTGCACCTGCATCACCAGCTAATTTACCACCCTGAATTGAAGCACCAATTGCTACACATTCATCTGGGTTAAGTGTCTTAGATGGTTCATGACCTGTAAGTGCTTTAACCTTATCCTGTACTGCTGGGATTCTTGTAGAACCACCAACGAGTAATACCTTTGAAAGTTCAGATGCTGTAATACCTGCATCATTAAGAGCATTGTTTACAGGTGTTGCTGTTCTTTCAACAAGGTCATTTGTAAGTTCATCAAACTTAGCTCTTGTAAGGTTCATATCAAGATGCTTTGGACCTTCTGCTGTTGCTGTAATGAATGGAAGGTTAATATTAGTTGTTGTAGCTGAAGATAATTCCTTCTTAGCCTTTTCAGCTGCTTCTTTAATTCTCTGAAGAGCCATCTTATCCTGGCTTAAATCTACACCTTCTGCATTCTTAAATTCACTAATAATATAATCTGCAACTTTCTTATCAAAGTCATCACCACCAAGTTTGTTATCACCAGATGTTGATAATACTTCGATAACGCCATCACCGATTTCAATGATTGATACGTCGAATGTACCACCACCTAAATCGTATACCATGATTTTCTGTTCTTTTTCATTATCAAGACCATAAGCTAAAGCTGCTGCTGTAGGCTCGTTGATAATTCTCTTAACATCAAGACCTGCAATTTTACCTGCATCCTTTGTAGCCTGTCTCTGTGCATCATTAAAGTATGCTGGTACTGTAATAACTGCTTCTGAAACTTTTTCTCCAAGATAGCTTTCAGCATCACTCTTTAATTTCTGAAGAATCATAGCTGAAATTTCCTGTGGAGTATATTTCTTATCATCAATAGTTACTTTATAATCTGTACCCATCTCTCTCTTAATAGATGAGATTGTCTTTTCTGCATTAGTTACTGCCTGACGCTTAGCGCCTTCTCCGACAAGTCTTTCACCTGTCTTTGTAAATGCTACAACAGATGGTGTTGTTCTAATACCTTCTGCATTAGCTATAACAGTTGGCTTACCACCTTCCATAACTGCTACACATGAATTAGTTGTACCTAAGTCAATACCAATTATTTTACTCATAATTCTTTCCTCCTTAGAATTGTATCTCTACTAAATTACCTTTGTTATTTTTTTCTTTTAATGTACTAATTTATTTGCTTAGTATCAATTTGATACTTAGTATTTTAAATATTAATTTACTATTTAGTTTTAATTTGCTACTTTTACCATACTGTGTCTAACCACAGTATCTTTATACATATATCCTTTTTGGAATTCTTCAACAACGATATTCTCTCCTGCTTCTTCATCTTCAACATGCATTACTGCGTTATGAAGTTCAGGATCAAATTCCTTACCTACTGCCTCAATTGGTTTAACACCAAGTTCATCAATTGAAGTAAGAAGTTGTTTATATACCATGTCCATACCTGTAACAAATCCTTCTGCTTCTGAACCCTCAGGTTTCTGTGTGAGTCCTCTTTCAAAGTTATCAATTACAGGTAAGATTTTTTCTATTACTGTTTTAGCTCCAACTTCAAACATTGCACTCTTTTCTTTTTCACTTCTGTTTCTGAAGTTTTCAAACTCAGCAAGCATTCTTTTATTCTTATCTGTAAGTTCTTCGATAATCTCATCTTTTTTATCTTTCTTCTTTTTGAAGAAACCTTTTTTATCAGACTTATCATCAGAAGTTTTCTCAGATTCTTTATCATTTTCAGTTTCTTCTGTTGTTTCTGCATTTTCAGTTTCTGCATTTTCAACTTCTGTCGCTGTATCTTCTGCTTCATTTAAGCCCGCTTCTTCTTTGGCTTTCTCAATCGCCTCTTCAACTACGTTTTTCTCAGTAGTCTGATTCTCCATCTTTTCCGCTCCTTCCATTCTCATTATTATATGTATCGCTTAATTGTGTTTTAACATTTTTAAGCGTTTTCATAACTTTCTCATAATCCATACGCTTTGGACCAATGATACCAATTACACCTTTAACACCATCAGCTATCTCGTAATGTGCTGTAACAACACTACAATCCTTCATGGATTCAACTGGTGTTTCATTACCAATGTAAACTTTAATATCAGATTCATCATCTTTAATTAACTCTTCAAGTCCTTCTTTTTCTTCAAGAACATTTATAAGTTCTCCTGCCTTACTACTATCAGCAAGTTCTGGATATTTAAAGATGTTCATCGTACCTGATGTATAAATCTTTAAGTCTTCATCATCTGAAAGAGTTTCTATAATTGCTTTCATAACTTGATCTACTATCTGGATATGTTCAGATGTTTGCTGATTAATCTTATTAAGTATTGATAAATTAATCTCTTCAAGCGTCAAGCCAGCAAGACTTGTATTAAGAAGAACATTTAAATTTAAAACCTTTTCATTATCAAGTTCTTCTTCAAGATTTATGATTCTATTTTTAATAATGTTACCTTCACTTACAATAACACATAAAAGTTTTGTACTATCAACTGGTGAAAGCTGTATGAACTTTATCTTATTTTTCTGATATGTAGGTGCTGAAACTAATGTTGTGTAATTTGTGTTAGTTGCAAGCATCTTAGCCATATTCTTAAGAAGTGTTTCCACCTTATCAACTTTCTGAATGAGAAGGTCTTCTTTTTCTTCAAGTTTCTTTTCTCTTTCATCAAGTTCATCTTCTCTATCTTTCATAAGACTATCAACATATAATCTATATCCAAGATCCGTTGGTATTCTTCCAGCTGAAGTATGTGGTGAAATTACTAATCCTAATTCTTCAAGGTCTGCAACCTCATTTCTAATGGTTGCAGAACTTAAATTAAGATCTGTATATTTTGAAATTGTTCTTGACCCTACCGGTTCCCCAGTTTCAAGATAATTTCTTATAATAGCATGTAAGATTTTTACTTTTCTTTCACTTAAATCCATGAGGTCACCTCCTTATTAATTCTCCTTGTTGTATTCGTACAAATAATCCTTTCTTTATATATCCTTCGTTAATGTGCTGTAATAATATATAAAGAATAAAATTTCTTTGTTCATTTTGTTAGCACTCACTTTTATAGAGTGCTAATATCTATACATAAGATAACACCCCGAAGGGTGTTTGTCAACAGTTTTGGAAGAAAAATTCATCAAAATAATAAGAGTCTGCCATAATCTGACAGACCCTTATCCTCATAACGAGAAAAACAATTAATCAACTATATATATATGTATATAAATCAATATTAAAATTATCTTACAACATACTTATTAGTTTTAGCTTTCTTTATTAACTTTTTATAGTTTTTCTTCTTAGATTTTGGAACCTTAAATGTTAATTTCTTTCCACCCTTTCTGTAAAATGCTTTCTTGCCAATCTTCTTTAATACAGTAGATTTCACAGTTACCTTCTTAAGCTTTTTACATCCGAAGAAAGCTTTAGTTCCAATTCTAATAATGTTCTTACCAATAGTAACCTTAACTAATTTCTTATTATTCTTAAAGGCATTGTTTTCAATAACAGTAACCTTATATGTTATACCATTAATTGTTACATTATCCGGAATAACAACTGACTTAGCATTCTTGCTTACAACTGTCTTAATGCTAACTTCACCAGGTGTGTTACTTGTTCCTGCCTTTGTAACCTTATATTTTAATTTACTATCAGAAATAACTGAACCTGCTTTTGGTCCTTCCTTAACCTGATTTTCATCCTGTGGATTAACTGTTGGTGTAACTGCTTCCTTTTCAACAGTTATAGTAACTATTGCTTTAATACCACTTGCACTACCAAATGTAATCACTGCATTTCCAGCTCCTACTGCCTTTACACTTGCCTTTCCATTTCCATCATTAGTAACTATCTGTACTACCTTATCATTAGATGATGTCCATGTAAGTTTTTCTGTAACTTTTCCTTCCGTAGCTTCTGCTACTCCAACGAGTTCCATAGTCTCATTGACCTTTAATGTCTTAGAAGAACTAATCTGTCCATTAATTAATACTTTAGAAGCCTTATTATCTACTACTGTTACAGTAATTGTAGATTTAGTTCCATAAGACTTTGACTTAGCAGTAACATTTACGCTGCCTGCTTTCAGTGCTTCTAATGTAACAGTCTGTTCATTTGCTACACCACTATTTAAATTATTCACCTTAAGTATTGTTTCATCAGATGATGTCCATATAAATTCATCTTCTGCATACTCATTAAATCTTGCTGTTAATTGTTTCTTTAATGATGCTGTCATTATAAGTTCTGTTACATCAAATTTAACTTCTGTAACTTCATAATATACATTGACTGTACATTTTGCTCTTATGCCACCTTCTGCATCACTTCCAAAACTAATAACTGATGATCCAGGACCAACTGCCTTAACAGTAACTTCATTTGTATCAGCGCCATCAACTATCTTAACTGCATCTTCATTAGATGATTTCCATGTAAGTTTTTCTGTTACATCACCTGTTTCTGATGTTGCTAAACCACTAAGTACCATCGTATCATCAAACTTAAGTTTGCATTCCGAATCAACTTCACCATTAATTGTTGCAGCACTAACCATATTATCTAAAACAGTTATTTCTACACTATCTGATAATTCTGTTCCTTTAGCTGTAATAGTAATTGTTGATGTACCAGCCTTTAAGCCCTTAACATTAATATCCTGATATTCGCAAATACCTTCAGCAGTTCCTGTAACTTGAACAACATCATCATTAGTATTTGTTATAACCATTTCACCTTTAGCAAATGCATTGAATCTTGCACCTAAAGTTAATGTACTTCCTACATGTACTTCTCTATCGCCGTCATCAAACATAATGCCTGTAACCGGATTACTAACTAAAATTTTTAATCTTGCTCTTGCTCCATCCTTAACTGTGCTTCCATATGATACTGTTACTTCGCCCGGCATTAATGCCTTAATTGTAGCTTTTCCATCTTCTGTTGTTTCTATGATATCAACAATATATCTATTATCTGTTTCCCAAGTAAGTTCTTCTGTTACCTTACCTAAATCAGATATTGCTGATCCTGTAAGTACCAATGTGTCGCCATTCATCATTTCTATTGTTTGATTATTATTTCCGTTGATAAATGCTTCCTTAGCATATGCATGAACAACATTAATTCTACATGTTGCTGTTTTATTATAATTTTTTGACTTAACTGTTATCGTTGCCGTTCCAGGTTTAAGTCCTGTAATATCAACTGTTTGTGAATTATGTTTTTCACTATCATATTCACTTATAGATACAACATCTTCTTTATCAACAGTCCAGATAAATTCATCTTCTGCATTTTCATTAAATGTTGCTGTAAGTTCAAATGAATCACTAACTATGATCGATTGTTCATTATCTGAAAGTTCTACTCCTGTAACATCATATGTTACATTAACTGTACATGTAGCCTTCACTCCCGCTTCTAACTTACTACCATATGTAATAATTGCACTTCCTGGACCCACTGCTTTTATTACAGCCTTGCCTGTACCCTGACCAGCAATAATCTGTACTGCATCTTCATTAGATGATGACCATAATAACTCTTCTGATACATTTGCTCCCTCTTTTGAAATTGATGTACCAGTTAATTCCATTGTTTTATCGTATTTCAAATCTACTGATAAGTTTTGCTTGTTATTAATAAATACATTTTCAGCTAATACGTTCTCTTTAATGATACATGTAATCTGTTTTGAAACTCCACCAGGACTAACTTCTGAAGGATTAGTTGTTACTGTAACGTATACAGTTCCTGGCTTCTTTGTTGTCAATTTACCATCTTCATTAATTGTAGCGTACTCTTCATTACTTACTGACCATGAAACTGTATCTGTCTTTCCAACTGATAATACAGGTTCTAAGAAATAATCATGATTTTCAAATAAAGCACACTGATTAGTAGATGAATCAATTGTAACAGTTTTACCTTCTCTATCCTTAATAATTGCATTTACTGAAGTTGCTGGATCATTAACTATAACATCAACATATTTGGATACGCCAGTTTTTGTTAATAACGAAATTTTCATTCTTCCAGCTTTTTTACCTGTTATTGAAAGAGTTGCCTTATTACCATTTGTACTATCTTCTGGTGTAACAACATATGTAAATAGATCATTAGCATCTGCATATACTAATACTATGTCATCACACTCAGTGTTATCAAAACGAACTGCTTCAATATCGAAATTAAGAGTTGAGTTTACAGCTCCTGCTCTAGCAACATTAACATATATTGCATCATTAATTAATGCTTCACCATTTTCCTGCTTAATGCTAACATCATCAGCATTTGAACTTACACTCTTTTCAACTATATCAAAGAATTGTTCACTACCTTTTATGTTTCTAACTGTTGTGTATGTATTTGCTGTAAAGTTTCCTTTAACAACCGGTTCTATGGTAACAACACCCTGTGTGCCCATTTGATAATTATATTCTGTAGAGTTTTGTTTACCATAATAAACTTTATAGTCCGCTCCTTCTATTAATGTGTATTCACCCATTCTAACTGTGATTGGTGGAACAAGTAATGTACCACAATCATACTGATCTGGGATTTCATCAATTTGTACTAAAGTTGTATCTGATAAATCTGCCTGAACTATTGTGAAGTTTGCACTAATACTTCCTGTGTAATTACCAATTCCAGTTACTATAACTGTTGGTTTTTTACCACTCTTAATATTTGTATCAATATTATCCTCATATGATAATACGTAATCAACGTTTTCAACAAGTTCAATACTATTACATGTCACTGTAACCTTTGGTTCGATTTCAAATCCAGTATAAACTTGATTATCAATTGGAGCTATCGTAGCCTTATCACTTAAGTTTGCTATCTTAGCTGAAATATCTCTTTGTATTATATTAAAATCGCAATTAATAGACTGAGAATAATTTCCTTTACCAGTAATAATTGCTCTTGCTTGCCCAACTCTATCATTATCAACAAATTCAACTGTATAATCAGTATTTTCAATTAATTTTGTTGCACTACCACTTTGACCTTTAAGCCATGTATAAACTAGTATCTTTCCGTTTGGTGTTACTTCTGTACCATTATAAACCTGGTCTTCAACACTACCTTCTGTTACAAATTCTTTATTTGCATTTTGATATTTTACATCCACACCAAATTTATCAAGTAATTTATATGGTTTAATATCAAAGTAAAATACATATGAGCCAGTATAATTACCTTTACCTGTAACTGTAACTGGATAACCTTCGCCAACATTAACGCCACTAGCTGCTAATGAATAGTCTTCATCTTTTACAAGATTTAGTGTTCCTTCATCATTAGTATATTTAATATCTAGTGTTGGTACCTGAGTAGATCCATTATAAATAACTTCGCCTATTTCTTCTGTATTAATTAAACCATCAGCCAAATCTGTTTCAGAAATATTTGCTGGTCTAATTGTAAAGTTTTTACTTATAGTTCCACTATAATTTCCAATACCTGTAATTATAACCTTAGGTATTTTTTTACTCTTAACGTTTGCATCAATATTATCAGAATATGATAATTCATAATCAATACCTTCCTGCAATAAAACTTCATTACAAGTTACGGTTACTTTTGGTGTAACTTCAAAGCCAGTATAAACTTGTGTACCAATTTCTGCTACTGTAGCTTTTTTACCACCAGTATTATCTATTGAAATATCTTTTTCGACTATTCTATAATCGCAACGTACTTCTTCTACATAATTACCTATACCTGTAATAATTGCTGTTGCAATTCCAACACCAGTATTGTTTTCGAATTCAACAGTATAATCTTTTCCTTCTACTAACTTAGTCCATGTTTCTTTACCTTCAACAAGTTTTGCATAAACTAAAACTTGAGAATTTGGACAAACTTCTGTTCCATTCCAAATCTGATCAGGTACACTACCTGAAATCACGTATTCATTAGCATTGGTCTTTTTATATTTTAATGTTTCACCGAAGTTCTCTTCTAGATCAAACTGATGAATTGTATAGTCAACAATAAAACTACCTGTAAAGTTGCCCTTACCTGTAACTACTATAGAATAATCTCCAGCAACTGTATTACCATCACTAAGTGTATAATCTGTTCCTAATACAAGTTCCTGTGAACCCTTACTATTTCTGTATGTAATCTTTAAATTTGGTTTTTGAACTTGTCCGTTATATACTAACTTACCAACTTCTTCAACATATATTTCACCATCACGATTTACATCGTCACCAAGTACTTTAGGGAATATTCTATAATTTACAGATTTTGAACCAGTATATAATTCATTTCCCGTAAATCTAATTGAATATGTACCTATTCCTCTGCCTTCAACAAATGAATCTGATACATTATAATCGGTTCCTTCAACAAGAACATATTCATCATATGCATTTGCTCTAGAATCTATACCTGTCGCTGTCAAAACAGGTGTAATATCCTGTCTGGCACCGTTAGGTAAATATCTGTAAGCATTATCATCAGGTGTTGATGATGTATTAAGATTCATATTTGAAATATCTATATTAGAATCTGTAATAGGAGCTGTAACTGTTAAAAATGCTTTACCTGTTACAGGATTATTTCCTTCTCCACTACCAACAGAAGCAACAACTTCCGTTGTACCAACTTTTTCTGGTTTTATATCTATTGTTTTACCTGTTGTACTTCCAAAAATACTAGCAACTTTTTCATCAACTATACTCCAATTTACGATAGTATCATCTGATAAAGCCTGTGAACCCTGTCCTTCTTCATACGCATATGCTGTAACTGAATATGTACTATCTGTATACTGTCTTTCAGCATCATATTTAACTTCAATTGATCCTATCTTTTTAACTTTGACAATTATTGTAGCCATAAGTCTTCTATTAGCCTTTGGATTATCAAATCTTTCATGATATGCATACACATATATTACTACACCATTAGCATCTGTAGCCTTAAGAGCAGTAATTTTACCATCTTGGTCTACTGAAACCATATCCGGATATTGTGATACAAATTCTATTTCCTCATCAGCACCTTCTGGATATATTGTAGGTTTGATAACCGCCGAATCACCTACATTTAAAGTTGGTGATGTTAAATTATCCACTTCAAGCCCAATATTTTCTATTGATGTTTTTGTATTAATAATCAAATCCTTAGAAATACCTGGATTACTCTTTGATGTTGCTCTAAGGACTGATGCCTCTTCTCCATCATCTAACCAGTAAATTGTTGTAGCATTTAGTACATTAGTACTCTCTAATGTTTTGTAATCTTCTTTTAATATATATGCAGAATTCTGAGGAATAGTCCAGTCAATTTGATCAACTGGTTCCGTATTTAAAATACCTTCAGGCTTTGCATAAACAACAACAGACTCTCCACTATATAAATCCAAACTATCTGTTGGATATTTTTCCTCTCCATCGTAACTTACGCTTGTGATAAGAGGATTACTTTCTTCAATTTTTGGATAAATTTTAAGTTTATATGAAACTTTAACCTGTCCCGGATCAACTTCACCAATTTTCGATCTATTAGTTGAAAGCTCCATCTGAACTTCCTGAGATTCTGAAACATCACCAGCTGTTATTCTATAAACTTTGATATTTTTAACATCACTAATTAATTCAGCTGTCAATAATCCTTTCCAACTGTTTTCATTCCAAACTAATTCTTCATCAGAACCTACTGATTCTTCAGCTGTAATAATTAATTCATTACCACTTCTAACTGCTGTATTTTTAGCCATAGGTGGATTATACTGAGCAATAACTTCATCATTAACCGAAAGAACCAAATCAGTTGTAGGTTGAATAATATTGACTATACACTTAGCAGTAACATTATTATTCTCCGCTGTACATGTAAGTTCAACTTTTCCTGGTTTAAGCAACTTCATTGTTGACTCACCTGCTGAGCTTTCTATTGTCGCTAAACTTTTTTGTGATGTTGGTCTAGTGAACACATATTCATCATTTGGATCAATTGTTTCGTCATCACTTTTTGCATTTATAAGCTTATTCAATTCAATTGTAGAACCGACTTGAATATTATATTCTGCCTGGGTAAAACTGATTTGAGTAGCTGGAATCCATTCAACAACAGGTACAGTCACATTATATTGTGTTCCTCTAGCACCAATAGCAATACACATTTTTGTACCGTCTTCCATCATGATACCACTATTTGTCATTGCTATAATAACAACATTACCTATTCCCTTATCTGCATCTGCATGAAATGTTGCAGACGATTCCTGCGAGAACCTAGTACTTCCCATATTGTTAGTTGTGACTGTTCCAAGTGGTTCCTCACTTTGAACATCCACACCATTTACTACACTCCAATCAAATCCATCAGTAATTCTATCTGATGAAGTCTCCATTTTTAAATCAATGCTCTTGCCCTGTCTAACATATACAGATTTAGCTTTTAACGATATGTTATCTAAAGTGGCTTTAAATAAAATATGTACTTTTAATGTCCATGCGAACTCACCATGACTATCTAAAAAAGTAATATAATACATGTCTGAAACGTAGTTTAATAACTTCTCATCCTTTGTAACAGATATACTAATATGATTATTATTTACCTTTACAGAAAAAACATCCTCTGCTACATTAATTGTAACATCTTTATAATATGTTTCCATTTCGTGTGTTTCTGGATTTTCTTCTTCATATGCTTTTTTATAGGTATAAGGTTTCACTCCATAGGTAGTACTATTTTGTTCACCTTGTTCTGTACTATAACAAACATTTATATCATGACCTTGAATTATATCTATCTGCGGACCGTTTTCATTCTTATATTGTCCATGAAAATTAAATGCATGTTTCAAAACCTCATTACCTGATGCGTTTGTAGCCAAATAACACTTGTAATCATCACTCGTTGTACTTACATCAAAATCAACTTGACTTCCTATATCAATGTATAAATCACTTGATGCGTTACTTGTTGTATTTCCCAACACAAAACTATCAATATTATTACCTGAATACTGTCCATCTGAACCACTTAACGAACCATTAATAAGTTCTATTGGTTTAGTATCAAGTGCAAAGATCTCTTGCAACCTTAGATTCGACATTCCATTACCAGTAATAATCATACTAGCAACAAGAAGAATCGAAACTATCTTTTTGTAAATCCCCTTCATACGCTACCTCCATTTGTTAATTTTTTATAATAAATTCTTCATATTTGCAATTTGTTTGTGCAATATACATATTTATTATAAAACCTAGTACTAAAAAGTTCAATAAGTCATCCATTTTTTCCAAAATAATTATTATTTATAAACTCCCCATTTTCCCATAAAAATTTAGCCATTTTACTGCTCACCTACAGTAAAATGGCTAATTTCATAATCATCGTTTAATCATTTTATTTTTTAAAAGAATCCCCAATAATATCAATGCACTTATCACAGAAACAATAATTCCTTCTTTCAAAAATGGGGTTTTATATTTTAATTCTATTATATGTTTGCCTTGTTTTAAATCAACTCCTATAAACATATAATTCATATCATATGTTCTCGTTTTCTTACCGTCAACATATACATTCCACCCTTTTATATTTGGCATCAAAATACATAAATGTTTATCTTCTTTACACTCTATAACACCTTCTACATAATTAACATCTCTACTTTTTTCTATCAAACAACAACTATATAATTGTTCAATTCCTCCACGTAATGTGTCATAATCCACGCTATATACTTCTATATCCTCTTTAGCTATTTCATTAGATAAACGTAATTCAAAATCAGATATCCTATCAAAGCACCCCACATTTATATATACTTTATCACGTTCCACATATAAAGATCCTTTTGGAAAAAAATTAAACTCCTGCTTCCAAATTCCATCAACTAATACATTTCCCCTAATCTCTTTCCCTCTATTTTTTATAACAAGATATACTTGAGATTTATCTATCTTATCAAATGAAATTTTATATGCGTTATCATTTTTTAACTCAATATCAAATTTAATTTTTTTTATGTATTCTTCATTATCTTCTTCTATATCTTTATCATAATCAGTGCCACTCACTATTCCTTTATATAGTGCACTCACTGCATTACTAATCGAATTCTTCTTACTAGACATTAAATTATCATATGTATAACCTAAACAATTTGAATATTTTGACTTATAAAAACCATCTCCTATTTTTTCGAAATCTATAGGAATATTATCAACCCTATCCTTAATCATATAATCAATATTAAATAATGCTTCAAGTTCTATTCTACTATCAAATCCTACAATTTCATTTATATTTCCATACCCAGCATTACCAAAATCTATCATTGCATCGCATATTTTTTTAGGCAACAAACTATTATAGATTCTTAATCCCGAATCGTTAAGATATATAAATTTATTATGTCTATTGCTTCCTGTAATATCTACATCCATATTATTTACATCATATGGACTTACGTAATTTCGAATATTCTCAACTTCTTTATATGAATAGACTTCGTTGGAACTAGAATAAATAATGTTTAACAATAAAGGTTGTGCTAAAGAAACACAAGCAATAAAAATACATAAAACCATTTTAGCTTTATTCTCTTTTTTAACATTTTCCAGAACCGTTATCGAAACATATGCAATATAAAAATAAAATAACATAAACCATCTTGGTGACGGATTAGAAAATCCATTAAAAACATATCCAACCAATCCTAATTGAGAACATATAATAAACAATCCAACTATTATAGTTTCCTTTTTTCTCCTTTCTTTTATAAGTAGTATTATTATCCAAATAATAGCAAAATTAAATGTAATCAGTTTTCCTTGTATATATAAAAATATACTTAATAATTCATTCTTATAAAAATCCATATTATATAAAAGAAAATTATTAGAATTCAATATAGCACCTTGTCTTGAACTAGAAAACAATGCATCTAAACATGGAAATAAAATAATACCACTAAGTCCGATTCCTAGTATATAATACAAAACTATTCTTTTTAGATATGTAAAACAAATTTTTATTTTTTTATGTATCTTTTCTTCAATATTATACATAAAATAAAAGTAATACATCCCTAAAGCTACTGAAATAATATATAAAAAATAAAATCCATTTAATGCAGTCAAGCAAATACTTATCGAAAAAAGTATACTTTTATTTTCAATCAATAATCTATCAAATCCCAGAAAAACAATTGGAATCAAATAGCACAAATATATGAAACAAAGTGTATCAATATTTGAAACAACTAGTGGACTAGTAATATATAACACACATGCAACAAGTACATAATTCATTTTCTTTTTATGATAAAAACAATACTCCGAAAAAGCTATCCCACCTATGAATATTGAAGAAAAAACTACTAATTGATATGCTATTTCTGTTTTTTTTACATTAATTAATGCTATCAAAAAAATTAATGGATTACCTAATCCATAATAATTATATGTTTTAATAATATCCAAACCCAAAAAAGTCTTAAAATCCACCTGACTAAACGATTCTCCACTTAATAATGCATGAACATTATCATTAATAAAATCGATAACTCTTATCAAGTCCGGAAAGTGCTGTGATAACACATCATTTTCAGCAATAAAAGTCTTTCCTCTCACAAAAAAAGGAACATATAATATACCAACAACTACAATATAGATAATACTATAATATAAATAATATTTTCTTTTACTTATTGTCAATCCTTTATCCATACTTTTCATCCCCTATCGAAATACGTCTCTTAAGTCACACTAATTATAGTTAAAGCCTCTATTACTTATACTATAAAAAATCTGACAAAATATAATTACTAACATCAATACCTTTATCCGACAAATAAACCCTATCGTCTTTATCTATCAGAAAACCATTTGCTAAATATTTATTAATCACATCTCCAAATCTATCATACAATTGCATTTCAAACTTAGTATAAAAATCAGATTTTGAAATTCCCTTACCAAGTCTAAATCCTAAAATCATATGCTCCGATATCATATCATCAATAGATAATTTCTCTATTTCAGTTTTTGTATTGTTTCCGTTTAAATATTCAGTCAAATTATCTGTATTCTTATATCTAATTGCTTCATTACCATAATTAATATATGAAGCTGCTCCAATACCAAACCCTCTGTAACTAATACCTGTCCAATATCCTAAGTTATGCTTACATTCATAACCTGCCTTAGAGTAATTTGATATTTCATATCTTTCATAACCAAAACTTGATAATATCTGTTTTGTAGACTTATAGATTTCTCTATCAACATCTTCAGATGGTCTTATATTAATCCCCTCTTCATCCATTCTTTTAACTTGTTCATAAAGAGCAGTCCCTTCCTCTATAATCAAGCTATACACCGATATATGTTCAGGATTAAGTTTTACAACTTTTTTCAAAGTATCTTCGAATGACTCGAGACTCTGATTAATAATTCCACTCATAAGATCTATATTAATATTTTCGAATCCAACTTCTCTGGCTAATTTATAATTCTCAACAAATTCCTCGAAAGTATGAATTCTACCCAATTCTTTTAATTCATTATTATGAGCAGACTGCAATCCAATACTAAGCCTATTAACACCACTTCTTTTATAGGCAAGAAGTTTTTCATACGAAAGTGTTCCTGGATTACACTCTATCGTTATTTCCGCATCACTATTTACGATATAATTATCATAAACTGTACTTAAGATCTTTTCTATGAATTCTGCTTTAAGTATTGAAGGTGTCCCTCCTCCAATAAATATACTGCTTACCGACTCTATTTTATTCTGTCCGCTTTTTATTTCGTCACACAAAGCCTTTACATACTTTTCCTTAGTTTCATCATCAGCTGTTGATGATAAGAAATCACAATATAAACATTTCTTTACACAAAAAGGAATATGTATATATATTTCCATAATCCACCTCTACAAAAACAGACTATATTTCTTTATCAACACTTTCTTCCCTTTTTTATTTTTTCTTCCAAAGATAATAAGTGCGTAATCCTCTTTCACTCTTATACTCATCCTTACACACTAATTCATAATTATCTGATACAATTTTCGGTTCTTCACGAACTGTAATAACATAAGTTGCATCACGAGATTCCACTATTTTATTAATATCATTTGTAATTTCATCAAGTTTTATATTATAGTCTGTAATATATTTATACTCCGGCACTATACCAGTAGTAAAATAAAACCCCTCCTCATATGCATTATAAATAAGCAAAGTAGTATTCTTATCTTTATTAATAATATCTGCAAACTTATAAAAAACATAGTAATCTTTATTTTTTCCAATATCCTTTGTATTAGGTGATAAAATATATGCACCCAAAAAGAATATGGCAATCAAACCTGTAGAAACTATCTTATTATTTATTTTTTCTACATATTTATCTGCTACTTTTATACCCCCCACAAAACCTAATACTAAAATAGGCATAAAAATCAATAATACATATTTGGCTTTTAATGAAATAAAAAAAGCATATACATAATTTGCCAAAAAAACAATTAGTATAAACAGATTTTCTTCTTTCTTAAATATCTTTTTCTTGATTGCAATAATAACAGACACAAAATATATTGCATATATGTTAAACATCCTTATTACAAGAACTATTCCTGCTTCAATTGATTTTACATTATAAGCAAAAATCAAATTGTATCCATATACATGTATAAGATCAGGCAATGCTTTATTAGTACAAAAATATTTAATTGCTGGAATCGATACTATTATCATTCCAATTAACCATAATAATGCAATTTCCACAAGTTTTATTATATTTTTATTTATAAACATATATATTGCAATATAAATACATATACCTACAAAAAACATGCACAAAGTATACTTAATCCAAAATAATATCCCCGTAAATATGCCAAAAAGAATCCATATACATTTACTTGCATTAACAAGTTCGCTATCATGTAATAATTTTACCATTATGTATACTGAAATCATAAGAAGTGGAAGACATAATTCTTCAGCACTCCCCCCCTGACACAAGGCAGTTGAGCTTATTAAAAGAGCATCCACCACAAAAGCATAAACATAGGATACTTTTCTAAAATAAATTTTCCATGTTTTATAAGCAAAGAATAAAAATACAGTATTTGCAATTAATTCTATTATGTAAAGTCCTATAAATGAATTATTCGAAACAAAGGCAGCAAATTCAAATACAAAACAATAATAAAGCCCCTTATGTTCATAAAAATCCTTATACAAAACCTGTCCATCAAGCATACGCCTGCCATTTGTAAACATAACCGAAACATCAGTCCAATCATTAATCACATATAAAGGAGAATTTTTAGAACATATTAGTAATAATAACATCGAGCTAATTAAACAAAACACTACTGCCCATATATAATCATTTTCTTTATCTATTATTTTCTTTCTTTCCTTCATAATTTTACCTTATCACATCTAATTCAATACTATCTATTACTATGCTTAGCATAACCCTAAAAATAACCATTTATTATTCCTCATCAAGTTTAAGAACAGCCATAAACGCCTTCTGTGGTATTTCAACATTACCAACCTGACGCATACGTTTCTTTCCTTCCTTCTGCTTTTCAAGAAGTTTCTTTTTACGAGAAATATCACCACCATAACACTTAGCAAGTACATCTTTTCTCATAGCTTTAACTGTTTCTCTGGCTATAATTTTACTTCCAATTGCAGCCTGAATTGGAATTTCAAATAACTGTCTTGGTATTTCTTTCTTTAACTTTTCACACATCTTTCTACCACGTTCATATGCTGTATCAGCATGAACAATAAATGAAAGTGCATCAATTTCTTCTCTATTAATCAAAATATCAAGTTTAACAAGTTTAGCTCGTTCATAACCTTTTAGTTCATAATCAAATGAAGCATATCCTCTTGACCTTGATTTTAATGCATCAAAGAAATCATAAATAATTTCATTAAGTGGCAAATCATACTTAAGCAGTGCTCTCGTTGTCTCAATATAATCCATTCCTTTATAAATACCACGTCTCTGCTGACATAATTCCATAATAGGCCCTATAAATTCTGTTGTTACCATTATTTCAGCTGAAACCATAGGTTCTTCCATATAATCAATTTCTGATGGATCCGGAAGATTTGATGGATTAGTAAGTTCAATCATTTCACCATTTGTCTTATAGACCTTATAAATAACACCTGGCGCTGTTGTAACCAAATCAAGATTGTATTCTCTTTCAAGTCTCTCCTGAATAATTTCAAGATGTAATAACCCTAAAAATCCACATCTAAATCCAAAGCCTAATGCCACAGATGTTTCAGGTTCATATTTAAGTGACGCATCATTAAGCTGCAACTTTTCAAGCGCATCACGTAAATCAGGATATTTAGCTCCATCCGCTGGATACATGCCGCAATATACCATTGAATTTACTTTCTTATATCCAGGAAGTGGTTCACTACATGGATTCTCAGCATTAGTAATAGTATCACCAACTGTAGTATCTTTTACATTCTTAATACTAGCTGTTAAGTATCCTACCATTCCTGCTGATAATTCTTCACATGGTATAAACTGACCTGCACCAAAATAACCTACTTCAACAACCTGAGCTGTTGCTCCTGTTGCCATCATCTTAACTGTATCTCCAGCTTTTACTTTTCCATCCATTACTCTAAAGAATACTATTACACCTTTATAAGCATCATAAATACTATCAAATATAAGTGCTGAAAGCGGTTTATTATCATCACCTTTTGGTGCTGGTACTTTTTCCACTATCTGTTCTAATACTTCTTCTACATTAAGACCACTCTTAGCTGAAATTCTAGGAGCATCTTCTGCCTCAAGACCAATAACATCTTCTATTTCTGCTGCAACTCTATCTGGTTCTGCACTAGGCAAATCAACCTTATTGATAACAGGAAATACTTCAAGGTCATGATCAAGTGCCATATAAACATTAGCCAGCGTTTGTGCTTCAATACCCTGTGCAGCATCAACTACTAAAACAGCACCATCACATGCAGCAAGACTTCTTGATACTTCGTAATTAAAGTCAACATGTCCCGGAGTATCTATTAAATTAAATACATATTCTTCTCCATTCTTTGCCTTATAAATTGTTCTTACCGCCTGAGACTTAATTGTAATTCCACGTTCTCTTTCAAGATCCATATTATCTAAAACCTGAGCCTGCATTTCTCTATCAGTAAGAAGACCAGTTCTTTCAATAATTCTATCTGCAAGCGTAGACTTACCATGATCTATATGTGCAATAATACAAAAATTTCTAATATGTTCTTTATCTATCTTAGACATCCAATTCTCCTTATAATTAGTACTTTAATATCAATTTAAATTTATCATCTATAATTTTCATAACAAAATGTAATACGTATGCAACAATGTATGATCCACAAATCATAACAATAGCATATAACGGCATTTTAATACTATTATACTCACACAATCTTATAAATATTGGATGTGAAAGGTATAACTCATAAGAAACCATTCCAAAACATAATAACACTTTATTATTTATTTCAAAACTAGTTGCAATTGAATAGCATAAAAGTCCACATAAACATGGTGCACTATACTGCGATAATATATAAATTCCTATATTATTATACATATAATAAGCACCTGCATGTGCTAACAAAATAGCTATAATTTCAACCACAATTAGTATATAGTTCTTTTTAAATTTTTCAATAACCTTATCTTCTTTAATTGCAAAAACCCATCCTAAGATGAATGCAAATGGAAAGATATGATTTGGATCCTGACTAAATGGAATCATACAAATTCCAGCTATAATCCACGTCAATAATCCTAAAGCATTATAATTAACTTTATCAAACTTCAGCATTACTTTAAATATAATATAATACCATATATATATATATATTAGACTCTTAATATACCATAAAAAATTGCATGTAAAATCTGGATAAACAAAATGATATAAAATAAAAATTGAAAATCCTTTATGCAAAACAGTCTGGTATATAACATACATTATATAAAACGGAATAAAAATCTTTACAAATTTCTTTTCAAAAAACTTATTTGTATAATCACTTCTATTCTTAGTACAAAAAGCTAAATTATATCCAGAAAAAAAATAAAAAATGCCAACTCCAAAATACCCTCCACAGGATGTAAAAATATTTTTTACCTGCATATGATACATCAAAATCATCAAACTGGCTGCCCCTTTTAAAACTGATGCTGTTTTCTTATTCATAACCTATCTCCACATTTTTCTTAACTAACAAATAAACTCTGCTCAAATACAGAGCAGAGTTTATTTATTCACTAAACACTATTTAGCTGAATTAACAAGTTTTGTAAGTCTTGAAACTTTGTTAGCAGCTGTATTCTTATGCATAATTCCTTTTGAACCAGCTTTGTCGATAATCTTTGTAGCATTTACAAGTGCTTTTGTAGCTTCTTCCTTATTGCCTTCTGAAACTGCAACTTCTACTTTCTTAATCGCTGTCTTAATTGCTGACTTAGCTGCCTTATTTCTTTCATACTTAGTTCTGTTAACAAGAATTCTTTTCTTAGCTGACTTAATGTTAGCCATGGTATATTACCTCCATATATGTTTACTTATGATTTCCTTGAGAGAGTTCAGAAATCATCACTAAACCTATCTGTATGAATGTTTTTATGCGGACCAACATACAGACACAAGATATATTTTATTATACTTCTCATTATATGTCAATACGTAATTATCATATTTTCATATACGTTTTATGCTAACAAAAGAGTCACCAGATTAACCTGATGACCCTTTTATTAATTAAGTATTATTTTACTTTACCAGATTTTTTAACTTTAGAGAATGGTCCGTAAATTTTTGCCTTTCCAACCTTCTTATAAGCTCTAACCTTGAAGTAATATACTTTCTTACGTTTAAGTCTCTTCTTTGTAAACTTAACCTTCTTAGCTTTCTTGATTGTAGCAATCTTCTTAAAGCCTTTATTCTTCTTAGTAGACATATAGATTTCATAACCATTGATGTTCTTCTGTCTCTTCCATGAAATTGTAATCTTTCTCTTGCCTACTTTTAATTTTGTAATCTTTACTGCTGTCATACCAGGTGTAACAGAAATTGTTGTGTAATCACCATAATAAAGGTTTCCATCTTTTCCTTTTGCGTATGCTCTAACAGCAACCTTATAGTTTTTATATTTCTTTAATTTCTTTAATACATATTTAACACTAGTTGTTGTACCAATCTTAGTATAATTTCCTTTTGAATATGTAAAGATTTCATAGCCATTAGCTTCCTGAACTGCAGTCCATGTAATTGATGGTTTACTAGCTGAACCTATCTGTCTAAGATTTGTAACCTTTCTAGGATTTATCTTAAATGTTATTTCTTTTTCACCATCATAATTTCCTTTACATTTAACTTTAATTCTAGCTGTACCTACATTCTTACAATCCCTATATTCTACTGAGTAATCAGTTCCTAATGTTAACTCTTTTCCTCTTCCCTTAACGTTAATTACAGGTTTAATATCATTACCCGTATAAACTGCATCAGAAACAGGACTAATGTCTAAATCATTAACACCAATCTTAGCTGTTACAGTACAAGTTGCTGTTTTAAGAAGAGTGCCATCAGGTGCATAAGCATTACATGTTATAACTACTGGTCCAACACCCTTAACATTAACAAATCCCTTACTATCAACAGTTGCAATACTATTATCCGATGATACAAATTCCAACGTATTATTAGTAATTGTTGATGGATCAGCCGCACCATTCTTTATAGAATCACCAAACTTATTCGAGATAGTATCGATAATACATTCTGCATTTCCTGATCTAATAGTTTTATTTTTAAGTCTAAGCCCATCAATATCAGCTGTTGTTTTTACCTTAAATGTAATTCCATTAATAGCGGCATCAAAACCTTTTGGCCATATTGTGACATCTGTTGAACCTGCGTGTTTAGCAACAATCTTAAATGTCTTATTTGCTGCACTATAACTTTCAATTCTACATATATTCTCATTATCTACAATATATTCTATATCATTTGCTGCAAGATCATCTGATGTAAAATCATATAAAAATGTCTTTGTACCCTGATCAACAATATCCTTATGCACTGATGCATTAATTCTATATAGACCAACTGTATCACCAGTGTTAACCCTTGTGTCATCATCAACATTAATTAATGTTGTCTTTAAATTTGATGCCACAACTGAAATCTTACATGTATCAGTTTTCCCTGATGCTTCAGCTATAGCTGTTAATGTAGTTGTTCCAATCTTTCCAGCAATAAGTTCACATGTAAATGTATTACCACTAGATGGTGTATTTCCAATTTTTGATGTAACATTACCAACTTTAACAATCGATTCATCATTACTTATAAACTTAACGTGATCAGGATTGCTTTGATAAAAGCTTTCATAATCCTTGCTACTATATGTAATCGTTGCTGTAATTGAACTTGATGTATTATACGGAATATTTAATGTATTCTTATCAAGTTTTAAACCATTTGATGGAGCTGCAACATATACATAAAAATATTCAGTAACTGCACCAGCTTTAAGTTTAATCTGAGTTGATCCATAAGCATTTCCCTTAGCGTATACCACAGCAGATTTTCCATCTTCTGCAACTTCAAGGTCAATTAAATTATTTGAAGAATCAACTTCCCAAGTAAGTTTATCTGTAGTTTTTACAGGTGTGATTGTAGGAGTAATTGTTGTTCCCTTACTCTTAGCTTTTGTTTTATCTACACCAATATATACATCATCCTGTGAAATTGACTCACAAGGAACCTTTGTAACATCGACATTATATACAATATTACCTGTTACAGGTATAACAGAAGGAACTGTTGTACTGTCTCCCTGAGTTACTGGCAAAACTAATTTAAGACTTACTTCAACAGGAACATTTTTTGTTTCTGTATTGCCAGCAAATTCTAATGTTTTTACACTATAACTCTTACTTGAACCTTCAGTTTTCACTTCAGATCTACCTATAGAAGGAGTAATTGGTAATGTACCATATGTACCTTCTGCAACTAGAGAATTACCATCCTCATCTGCTTTAAATGAACTATTATTGATTGTCACTTTACTAAATGTTGTATCATATCCTGGAACTGGACTCTTATCATTGTATACAAGAGAATAAATACCCATTTCATCATGTTCATTAACTCTAACATTAATCTTATTAGATGGTACTCTTGTAACAAATGTAAACATATTTGTTTTTGGAACATTAGGTGATTTTGACTTTGTCATAACAACCTGACGATCCAAAATTGTAGTTGCTGGAGTATTTAATGTCTTTAATACTTTACAAGCACCAAGAGCACTTGCTCCGATATCCTGAACACTGTCACTTAATTTTACTGTTTCAAGATTTAAACATCCATAGAATGTATCCTGCTTAATTGAATCAAGTGGAGCTGATGCATCAAACTCAACTGATTTAATTGGAGTATATTCAAATGCTTGCTGTCCAATTGACTTAAGTTTTTTAGCCTTACCAAAATTAACTTCCTTCAATCCGTACTTAGGATCAGAGAACCAATTACTCCAATCATTTGCACTATAATAGAAATTACATTTTGAGAATGCTCCTTTACCGATAGTTTCAAGATTCTCTGGGAATGTAAGTGAACCACCTGTTGCACAAGTAGCAAATGATTCATCTCCAATCGTAATAAGTGTTTTTGGGAATAAATCATTTGTAAAATTCAATTTAGCACACTCTTTAAATGAACCCTGACCAATAACCTTAACACTCTGTCCTAAATCAACATAGTCTAATCCATACCACTTTGTATTTACATTAGTTGTTGAATCTTTAATAGCTGACTGAAACAATACAAAATTTGGAATCTTTTCGATATTTTTAGGAAACTTAAATGTGTCTAAGTTATAGCATTTTTCAAAAGCATTTTTACCAATATCAACAAGTCTTGTGTTATTTGATAAATCAATATTCTTAAGTCCCTTCATATCAAATTCTTTTGTATTATTATTCTTTTTGCCAAAACCTGCTTCAGAAAATGCATACTCACCAATTTTCGTTAAGCAAGTTGGAAAATTAATTGTCTGTAACCAATTGCAATTTTGAAATGCTTTAGTTCCAATCTCAACAGAAACCCTTGCATTTGTATTATTCTGTTCTGGTAAAGTAACCTTAGTTAAATTCCAGTCATTTAAAAATGCGATTTCACCAATTTTTCTAACAGTTGTACCATCAGGAATAGTCGTCATATCTGCGAAGTATACTTCCTCAAGATTTCTACATTCCTGAAAAGCTCCCTGTCCAATAGTTGTTACAGTACCAGGAATATATACATATTCTGGACCACCAACATAAATGTTTCTTCCATATATATCTTTAGCATCAGATTTAACACTACCATTTGCAAATGCTATTTCACCAATTGTTGTTAACTTTTTCAAGTCCTTCATAAATGTTACATTAGTAAGACTTCTAGTACTACCAAATGCATCCATACCAATCGTTGTAATATTACTATTAGCAGCAATATTAACTGTTGTTAATGAAGTACAAGCTGCAAATGTATGATTATTAATTTTTCTTAAGCTAGCTGGTAATGAAACAGAAGTCATAGATGTACATCTTGAGAACGCTGAATCACCTAAGTTTACCAAACCAGTACATCCTGAAAGATCAACTGAATATAAACCACTTTCAGCAAATGCTGCTACTCCAATATCAACTATTCTTGATGGAATGCTTACTGAAGTTAACGATCTACAACCTGAAAATGATGAATCCGGAATTCTCTTCATCTGATTACCAAATGTAACCTTATTAAGGCTCTCACAATTAGCAAATACTGAAGCTCCCATAGTTTTAACTGTATCATTATCAACATCTGTAATATCTGTCTTTAATGTATTTGGAATTACTATACTCTGAATTGATTTACAACCAGAAAAAGCAGCACCACCAAGTTTTACCAAACCTGAAGGAAGTGTTACATTATTAAGTGCATAACAATTCTCAAATGCATTTTCATGAATCATAGTAATGCTGTTTGGAAGATTAATTGAAGCCAATTTCTCACATCCAGCAAATGCATATGTTTCAATTTCTGTAATTGATGATGGAAGTGAAACACTTTCCATCGCACACGAATAAAATTCCTCTTTTGGGATTTTTGTTACGCCTGTAAGTTTTGACAAATTAAATGATTTTGCCTTTCTAGCATAACCTAAACCTTCAATACTTTTAATTCCCGTGTAACTTGATAAATCAATGTTACCATCATAAGCTTTTAACTGAGCTACAGTAATGTTACTACCCTTGCCTACAATCTGCTTTAAGGCATTTAATAAAGTAGTATCCTTGACTATGGCTGTTGAAACTTCTGTTGTTGGATCAATGTCATCAACATTTTTAGCAGCATTAACAGAAACACTAAAATCCCATGGCATATGAACATTTACATTTGAAAAATCGCCAGATGTAAATATCATAGCTGATGATAAAACAACACACATAGTCTTTTTAAATGTTTTTCTCATTACAATTCCTCCTTAAATTTTTATGTATATCTACACACATACATAGTATATTTTAACACACTAATTTTTCAAGTTCAATATATATAAAATGTCTTTTTTATAACAAAAAGCGCGATGCTTTTCACATCACGCTTTTATCTTTTATTTACTTATCTTTTAGAACACTATCACCAAAGAAATCGTACTTTAATGTTAAATCATTTCTCTTAGTCAAATTACTAATATTATCATTCATCTGTTTTAACTTATCAGAATCGATTTCTTTTCCATTAGTAACCGAACCATTTTCTACATATACATTTCCATCATACCATGAATAATCATCAAAGAATACATATCCACTATAATCATCACTTAATATATCCTTACCTATATAATAATTATCATTATATTCAATACCAAACAAATTAAGTACTGTTGGTAATATATCTAATTGTGAATTAGTTTTTTCAATTTCTTTTGTATTTTCTATATCACTTGACCATATTAAAAATGGAGTATGATTAATTAAATTATTACTAGTTTCCTTATATTTTTCAAGGATTTTCTTATCTTCTATCATATATAAATAATGATCTGCATAAGTTACAATCACAGTATTATCATAAAGATTATTTTCTTTTAATTTTTCAAGTAAAAGACCAATCATCCTATCTGTTTCTGTAGCCATCATTCTTACAGATTCTTCCTCATCAAAATCTGGTACATTTCCTTTACCATACTCCTTCTCTGCAAGAAACTTACCAACATCTTCCTTTGTTGAAAATGGAGTATGTGGAGTATATGTGATTATATAATCAACAAACGGCTGTTCCTTCTTAAACATTTTATTCGAAAAATCTGTATTATTAATCAATTCAGTATCCAATTCATATGTCAAATCGTCATATTTATAATCATCAATCAGTCCATAATACTTATCATATCCCCAGGCATCATAATTAAGTCCTCTGTTATAAAATTCACTAGTATTCATATGAAACGCTTCAACACTATAGCCTTTATTCTTAAACAGACTAGGCATACTATCCTTAAAGCTATTACTATACATAAATGTAGGATTCTTATAATATGACATTGGACATATAAATCCAGTATTTACAGCAAACTCACTATTAAATGTAGAACCTGCACCATTAAAGAATGAATAGTGATCATCAAACACAAATGCATTATTCTTCATATTACATAGATTTGGCATTGTTTTTTCATCAAAAAGAAAACTATCAATACCCTCTAACTGTAAGAATATAACATTCTTTCCTTTAAACATTCCAGTATAATCATTATCTGGTGCTTTTGTTAGATTCTTATATTCACTTTCTAGATATTTAACTTCCTCATCATCTATTTTTACTTTATCATGAAAATAAAACTTATAAATATCTCTTACCGTATATTCTAAAAATCCACAAACTTTCATAGATTTATTTGCATCATTAAAACTATCATATACATTTCTTGGAATATGCCATTCTTCAAGACTTGTTTTATCTATATGCTGACCATATGCCATAGGAAGTATAGTGTGCATTATTCCAAATACAACAATTGTAAATACAACTTCTTTCCACTTATTTTCAGTTGATTTTTTTAAAGAAACCAATCCTAAAATACCAAGTAGTAAAATCACAATCGCAATCAAGAAAACAAACCACTTTGTACCCTTAATTGTACTTAAAATATATCCACTTCCTTCACTTGCAAGCTGAGTCAAGTGAATACTAAAATAGTAATCTGTTGCATAGTAATATATACAATTTGTTACAAAGAAAAAATAGTAAAAAATAAATGCAACAGCATAAATAATCCTTCCTACTATTCCTTTTAAATTCTTCGCTAATGAAACAATCAAGAATATAAATAATAAATCAAAAAATACATTTATACATGCAACGATAATAAAAACCGGTAGTTTGTATGTGTATATTTTTTTGTCCATTGAAATTATTCTAATAATGTTTGTCATAAGTAAAAATGGCAAACATAATAAAAGAACATCAAATTTACCTATTTTTTTTATAAACCCTTTTTTATTTTCTACCTGACGATCCAAATCCTCCTGCCCCCCTTACTGTATCACTTAATTCATCCACTTCAGAAAATGCTACTGATAAAAATGGTGTTACAACTAACTGTGCAATTCTCTCCCCAACTTCAACTGTAGCATCTACATTACTATGATTGTGAAGCGCAACCATAACTTCACCTCTATAATCACTATCAACAACACCAACCTTATTCGCTGGTGCTAATCCTCTTTTAGTTGCAAGTCCACTTCTTGCATAAATAAGGCCTGCGTAACCCTCTGGAATCTCCATTGCTAATCCTGTTTTAATTAAAACAGTTTCACCAGGTGCAATTGTAATTGGTCCATCTATGCAAGCATAAAGATCTGAACCTGCTGCATATTCCGATCCTAATGTTGGAATTATAGCTTTTTCATTTAATTTCTTAATATTAATATTAACTGCCATTAATTTACTCCTTATCAAATATCTTATATTATTAAACCTTTTCAATTATACCATTAAACGTAAAAAAAATATACTGCCAACAAATATAGTTAGCAGTATACTAATGTCAAACTTACAATTAATTATTTGATTTCAATGTCATCACTTTCAACTTCTTTATTTCTATTTTCATCAATACCAAGTTTATCGCTAACTTTCTTTTTAGCTTTCTTAGCATAAATACCAATACCAGCACCAACTGCAATAACAATACCTGCTACAGCCTGGATAATATAAGTCATAACTGACGGATCTACATAAGCTACATAATTGTTCATTTTTCTACCTCACTTTATTATTTCTTTTTAGAATTTTTCTTCTTACTAATCTTTTCCTTTAAACTCGATAAAATATAATCACCACTCAACTTAGCTGATTCACCAAGACCAAAGAATGATTCCTCTTTAAGTTTAGCTATGTCATTATGAAATTGTGCGGTATCTTCAATCAAGTTTTCAACAAGTTCTCCCGCATGTTCTACTCTGTCCAAATCAAGTTCTGCACCAAGTTCCTCTCTGACCTTAATATCAAACGGAACAACATCAATTTTATCATACTCAGGATTCATAACCTTCATAGGAGTATTTATATATAATGTTGGCTTATAAGTTGTAAAACTAAACTCATACGCAATACTTGACCAGTCAGTAACTAATACATCCGCTGTATATACAGTTTTGTTTGAAGAAAAGTCTTTTTCAAAATTAAACTTATCTCCATACTTCTGCTGGAACTTAGCTTCTATATTAGCAATCTTTTCCTTGTAAATTCTTACATACTGTGGATGCGGTCTTACTATAACTTTATAACCTTTTTTTAGAATACTGTCAAGAAGTTCATCAAGACAAGAATCCATAATATTATCTTTCTGCCATGAAGGAGCAATTAAAACTGTCTTAACTTCATTTTCTTTCTTTTCCATGGAGTCGTAATCTCTCTTCATATTATCAAGTAAAATATATCCAGTTTCAACAAGCTTCTTTTCTGGCAAATTATATAACTTTTCAATTGCTCTTTGTTCAGCTACAACATGTGGACCTGTACAGAATATAGTATCAAAATGATCAAGCGCATGCGTACGAAGTGTTAAGTTATCACTATTCATGGCATGATTTGTGAAGATATACTCTATATCCTTTTGAATATAACTTCTCTTTAAATGGAAGTTTTCAAGGTCAGGTGTTGAAGTTAAAAAGATATCGCATTCTAACTTCATCATCAAGGTAATAAGTTTCTTCTCAGAAATGTAATATGCTCTAATCTTTTCATTCTGTTCTGCAAGATTAAAAATATTATCTTCCGGATCACTTGTAATATAATGAATTGTAACATTAGAATGTTCTAATATATATTCAACAATATCCTTAAAGTATTTATAATAACCATTACCTTCAGCATAAATAACAAGATGTTTATTTATAACTGAGAAAAATCTCTTGTAATCCGCTTTCTCTTTTTTTGCATATGGATCTTTTTCGAAAAGTTTTTTCTTACTTCCACCAATCTGAGAAAGTTCCTCTAATTCCTTCTTACTATCCTCTAATGCTTCATAATCAATGTGCTTTTTAGGATTTATTACGATATTTAAAAGAACCTGTTGCAATACAGAGAACAAATTACTCCAAATCCAATAAAGTCCTACACCAATCGGAACAAAAAATGCAAGGAATAATGATAAACCAACCGAGAATATCATAGTTCCATACTTATTAGCATTTCCCTGTTCAGCCTGAAGCGGATTTAAAATATTTTGCATTGCACATAAAAACCATGCTGCTAATGCTGCTAAAATTGGAACTAATAAAGTTATACCTTTACTATTTGCTGGAATTAATGCTAAACTCTTTCCAAATAAAGACATATTTGATTTCTTAATATCAGAAGTTAATTCATCCATCTCGATATCATACTTTTGTCCAATTTTATCTAATTTTTCTGAATAATCTTTTTTCTTAATTGCATCAACGACCTGCATCTGAACAGATGATTCATCCAAATTTAAATCCTCTATTTTACCAATGGTATTAACTATTTCATTACTAGGTTTTGTATCAACTTTAAATATAAATGTCAACGGATTATATATAACTTGTACAAGACCCATAAGTAAAATAATTTGTACCAACAATGGAATTATACTTGAAAAAGGATTATATTTTTCTCTTTTATATACCTCTGCAGTTTTTTCAGCAATTGTTTCCTTGTCACCAAAATATTTTGCTTTGATTCTATTAATTTCAGGTGTTATTCTAACAATTTTAACACTATTCTTCTGTAACCAAATAGACACCGGAAGAAGAATAATCTTCGTAATTAATGTAAATAATATTATAGCTACTGCATAATTTGAAATAAACTTATAACATAAATACATTAACTCTCCAAGTGGTACACTTAGAACATCTTCAATAAACTTCACTTTTTTCCTCCAATTGCTTTATATTAGATTTCTTTTAAATAATCCATAAAAGCATTTTTATTTTCCATGGCTGTAGTTGTTGGTCTACCAAGATCAGCTCTTGAACCTATACCACACTTAACTTCTATAAGTGACAATTCCTCGCACTCCTTGGCCTCCTCTAAAACTTCATCAAGTCTATCATAATCATCAACACTTCTAACATAACCATATCCACATGAATTAGCAATTCTTTCAACATTAATATCACCTACAACAGTAGGCATACCTCCAACTGTTTCATGAGCACTATTGTTAATTATGATATGAACAAGATTTGCTGGTTTATAACTTCCAACAACTGCAAGTGATCCCATATGCATAAGCATAGAGCCATCACCATCAATACACCATACTTTCTGTTTTGGTTTATTAAGTGCAACTCCAAGAGCAATTGATGATGTATGTCCCATTGAACCTACTGTTAAGAAATCATATTTATGAGAAAGACCTTCTCTTTCTCTTATTTCAAACAACTCTCTACTAGCCTTTCCTGTCGTTGAAATAATAGGATCTTCTCCTGATATTTTCACAATATGCTCAATGATTTCTTCTCTTATAAGATCACAATCATTTGAATATTCAACTTTTTCATCATATGATAGTGCACCCTTTCTTACAACAAATGCCACACTATCACCTTTACTTAGTATCTCTTTGAAACTAACCATTACATTCTTAATAGCTTCTTCTGTTGTATCCTTACCAATAATAAAAGACGGGATTCCCATATCATCAAGAAGTTTAATTGTAACTTCTCCCTGGTAAATATGCTGAGGTTCATCATGAACACCTGGTTCACCTCTCCAACCTATAATAAAGATCGCAGGAATACCATAAACTTTTTTATTTAATAATGATGCTACCGGATTTATAATATTTCCTTCACCACTATTTTGCATATAAACAACAGGAACCTTACCAGTTGCAAGATGATAACCAGCTGCTATTGCTGTAGCATTACCTTCATTTGCTGCAATAATGTGATGTCTCTCATTTGTACTATATCTATTATATAGATAATTACATAATTCTTTTAATTGTGAATCAGGTACACCAGTATAAAAATCTGCACCAATTAATTCAACTAATTTTTCTACCTTCATATAAACTCCTACCCTAATATGAATTCTACTTAAATCTCTTGTTTACTTCTTCAAGTTCCTCTACTGTATCAATTTCAACAATGTCTTCATCTTCAACAGGTTTAACTATCAATTTAAGTTTATCCAAGTTTGCATTTACAACATCATCCCAAAAGAGTTCTTCATATCCACCTCTTGCATATGCCTCTTCTATACATGTCTTTAAAGAACTTGCTTCATTAGATTTAAAGAAAGATAAACCTACCATATTATAAAGGTCTGTTCCTTCTTTGCCAACTCTTGTGATAAAACCATCATCTCCAGTTTCAAAAACCCAATCCGAAGAAAATCCATTAACGAACTTTCCGAAATAACAAGATTCCTTTATTTCTCCATCAAAAATTCCTGCATTAGAAATATAAAGATCTGCTTCACATATAAAGCAATCACCTAACGCAAGAACTTCCTTTGCATAATAAATAGATGAAATGTTATTTACTGTTTCATAGTCTTTATTAACAATAATTTCAATATTATCATATTTTTCTTTTAAATAGGAGAACTGTTCTCCTAAATAACCTACAACAACGTATATTTTATTTATATCTCTTGTAAGTAAACTATCTATTACTGTTTCAACCATAGGTTTTCCGTTAACTTCTATTAGTGGTTTAGGTTTTTTCAAAGTGAGTGGCCTCATTCTTGTTCCAAGACCTGAGGCCATTATAATTGCATTTTCCATATTTATTACCTTTATAATTCTTCAATCAAAGAAATAATATCCTTGATTGGCATAAGTCTATCATCAACTTCCTGAGCTCTATGATACTTTAATATATCCTTAGCTGTCTGTTCCATAGCAGGGAAAGCTGATCTAGTAAGCTGGTTTGCATAAATTACAATATTAACTCCATGTTCAGCAAGTTCAGCTTCTGTAATAGAATTAAATGAACTTGGTACAACAACTATAGGTGTTTCCTTATTCTTTTCTCTAAACTTATCACAAAATTCAAGTATTTCAGCAGGATCTTTCTTTCTACTATGAATCATAATGCCATCAGCACCTGCTCCAACAAATGCATGTGCACGTTCAAGAGCATCATCCATACCCTGCTCTAAGATAAGACTTTCAATTCTTGCAATAATCATAAACTCATCTGTAAGCTGAACATCTTTAGCTGCCTTAATCTTTTCACAGAAATGTTCAATACTATCCTGTGTTTGTGAAACCTCTGTACCAAACAAAGAATTCTTTTTAAGACCAACCTTATCTTCAACAATAACAGCTGATACACCCATTCTTTCAAGTGTACGAACAGTATAAACAAAATGTTCAATCTTTCCGCCTGTATCACCATCAAAAATAATTGGTTTTGTAGTAACTTCCATAACATCATCAATTGTTCTAAATCTTGACGTCATATCAACAAGTTCAATATCAGGTTTACCCTTAGCCGTTGAATCACATAATGAACTAATCCACATTGCATCAAACTGATCAATCTCACCATTATGCTCAACAATAGTCTTTTCAGCAATTAAACCTGTAAGCCCACTATGAACTTCAATTGTTTTAACAATTGGTCTAAGATTAATAATCTGACGAAGTCTTTTTCTTCTGTATTCAGGCATACCCATCTTTTCTTTAATTCTTGTATCTATTCTTTTAACATTTTCATTATGAGTATATGGAACATCGATAATCTCTCCACCATATACAGATAATAATTTTTCAACATTATCCCTAATAGCTTTCATTGGTCCTTCAAGCCAGTTATCACCATGAACCACATAATCTGGATGATATTTATCAATAACTTTATCATACATAACGTCATCCTGAATAACAACTTCATCGACCCCTTCTATATTTCTTACAAGTAGCATTCTTTCTTCATAAGAAATTGAAGACATACGATTATAACGTACCATGGCTTCATCACTTAACACACCAACTATAACTTTTCCAAGTTTCTTACACTCATTAATTATGTTCAAATGACCTTCATGAATATAATCTGTTGTGAAACATGTATATACTGTTTTCATATAACTCTCCCTGTTCTATTCCATTGTATTCTTATATTTCCATTTAACCACATGTTTACGTGGTACATCTATCATATCAAAATCTGCATCGTATAACTCATTAAGAACTGTTCTCCATGTATTTAAACATGAAAGTCCTTCTATATCATGTTTATTAGCACTACCCCAATAAACACAATTCAAAACACTTTGCATATTCTTAGATTCTACTTCTGCATCAAATTCATCCTTGCTGTATTCATTCATACAAAAATATGAATATCTTGCGCCATGATCTGACTGAATTACAATAACAGCATTAGGATCATTTTTTATTATGTTATCTACTGCCGCATCAACCTTCTTATTAATGTATTTTAGCTGATTAATATATACATTCTTCTTTGTCCAATCTCTTGCATCCTTATAATCAATAGCTTTACCATTCTCGTCAAAAACAAATGGTCTATGCGGAACCATAAGATATGCTATTGTGAATGTAGGTTTATCTTTTGAATAATCATAACTATGTGAGAATATGTCAAAAGCCTTATTTACTTCTTTTCTATATCCATCATAATTGCTAAGAGCCTTTACCTTAGGAGCAAATTTCTGAAGCGACTTAAGAAAACTATTCTCATAAATATATCTCTCAATACCAAATGGATTTGTCTTTAAATTCTTCTTTGCAGAACCAAATAACTCTCTACATTCATCTGAATCAGAATCAATAAAATTCTGATGATTAATTACATTAATGTCATATCCCATCTCTTCAAAGAATCTATACATTGCTGGATTCTTTAAATACTTTCCGTTCTGATCCTTATCATCTCCAGGATGTGCAACATATTCAAAATTCAAAATATTAGGAAGTATTTCCTTTGTATAAATACCTTCGTAATTATATGAAGTATCTGAATTAGTAAATCCTTTTGATTCGAGACTATTTAAAAACTTACTATTATCATAATTATAGAAATAATCAAGATTAGCAGTTCCACCATATTCATCAAGAACAAGATAATAAACATTTTCCTTAAATCCTGTATCTTTACCATGATTCTTTAAAACTACTGGTTTAACTTCATCGTTCTTTGCAGCAAACGCCTTTGGTACAGCTCCAACAAAATTAAATACTATAAGTCCAGCAAATACTACGCAAATAATCTCGCAAATCCAATCAAGTTCATCTTTAACATTCTTGATAATGAGATATATTATTCCAACTACAACAGCACAGAATAATAAAAATATCTTATTACCTACAAAATTCAACCTTGAATTAACCATATCAAACATAAGATTATAATTCATAAAGAATATCATTCCTATAGTTGTCAATATAGTTGACTTATAAATATCCTTGACGATTTTATATGCAACATACTCCATAATAGCTGCAATTAAACAAAACGCCAATATTGGTAACACCACATGAATTGGTGTTGTTTCTGTAATATTAGCAAAATACATATAAAGGCATGGATACATACACACTAGTAATAATGTTAATATTACAAGTCTTAATTGTTTTTTTTCAAATTTTTTCATGTTTACTTTTCCCTTCAAATAATTTTTTTATTTATGTCTAAACCATTTGCTAGTAATTCTCTTCTTTATTTTTTCTTTTTTCTCTTCATTAAATTAATTATACTTTACTGGAATCTGTACATTAAAATGTCTTAATGCTTCCTCGAATACTACATAAAAGTCTTTGATATCCTGTTCGTCAATTGCTCCAAGTGCACATAATCTAAATGTTTTAGTTGTAGCAATCTTACCAGGATAAATTGTAAACCCTCTTTCGTAACAGTAATCATGAACCTTCATGAAATCCCAATTTGCATCATCAGGATAAACCAATGCAGTAACTAGACCTGCCTGCCATTCTTCTTTAATTACTTCCTTAAATCCAAGTTTTAATGCACCCTCTCTGATTGCATTAAAAACTCTTGTATGTCTTGCCCATTTAGCTTCTTCGCCTTCTTCAAAATATTCCTTTAAAGCTTGAATAGTAGCATATACCGTCTGAACTGGTGGTGTAAAATGCATTTCACCTGTCTTTTCAAAAAAGTCATACTGTAAGAATAAATTACAGTAATATGAACGCTTTGGATAATCCTTTGATTTTTCAATTATTTCCTTGTTACCAATAACAAAAGATAAACCTGTCATTGACATCAAGCCCTTCTGTGCGCTAGCCATACAGAAATCAACATTATCTTTTTCAATATCTATTGGTCTCATTGCAAGAGTTGAAGTTGTATCAACAGTAAATGTTGCACCATACTTGTGAACCAATGCACCAATCTCTCTAATAGGATTTAATAGCCCTGTTCCTGTTTCATTATGTGTAGTATGAACTAATGCAATATCAGGATTTTCCTTAAGTGTCTTTTCAACAAGTTCAAGATCAGGTCTTTCATCTTCCTTAAATTTTAAATCAATATAATCAAGTCCGTAATACTGACAAACCTCAACTGCTCTTGTACTGTATGCTCCATTATTAATTACCAATACTTTCTTTTCCTCTGGTAATAATGAATTTATACAAACATCAATATTAATTGTTCCTGATCCACAGAATAATACTGATGTATATTTATCTTCACTAGCATGAACAACCTTAAGAAGATCTTTTCTTAATGTTTTCATCATATTAGCAAATTCTTCTTCTCTTGGACAAATATCCGGTACAACCTGAGCCATTTTAACTGTATCTGTTGTTGTTGATGGGCCTGGGTTTAATAAAATATTTCTTTTAATCATAATGTCTATCTCCTAAATATTTTTATCTCATGAGATTCATATATTCCCATTTATATGTATAATCATCAGGTGCATCTAACATCTTATAATCAGTTCCATAAACTTCATTTAAGATTTTTCTCCATGTATTAATACATGTTTCACCCTCAATATCTATCTTCTTATCACCACCGACATATACGCAGTTTAATACATTCTGCATCATATGAGTTTCTTTCTTTGCGTCATAATCCTTCTTCTTATATTTATGCATACAATGATATGCATATCTTGAGCCATGATCAGCTTGAAAACAGATTATTGAATCTGGATCCTCTTTCTTTATATTTTCAACTATTGTCTTAATCTGAGTATTAACATACTCTAATTGGCCTAAATAGATTTCTTTCTTTTCAAAGTTTTCTATATCTTTTGAATCAACATAATTACCATCTTTGTCATACACAAACGAAGCATGTGGACACTGAATATAACATATATTAAATGCTGGTTTACCAGTATTATATAAAGCAATCTTCTTTGTACAATTAAATACTTCATCTAAGTCTATTGCACTAACTTTAGTATCCTGATTACTCATCCCCATTTCTTTTTCCATGTAGTTGCTAATTACAGAAACCAAACCCTGTTTAATAATGTTTTTTGATAAACTGTCTGATTCTTTTTCAGCAAAACTAAATCTACATTTTGATATAACATTATATCCTTCTGTAATAAAGAAATTCTCATGATTTACAATATTAATCTCATATCCCATATCTTCAAAAAATCTGTACATAACTGGATTTTTCGTATATTGTAAATTGTTATTAGGAATACCATCTATCTCACAAACATAATCTAGATTTAAAATGTTTGGAATAATTTCAAATGTTGAAATTGATTCTGTATTATATGTTGTATCTGACCATGAAAATCCTTCCTTCTCAAGATAATTCTTTATATCACTATTATCATAATTATATAGTAGTCAAGATTATCCTGACCACTATACTCATCAAGTATAATATAATATACATTTTTCTTCACATCTCTGTTTTTAGCAAACTGTTCAATTTTAACTGGTTTTATAACTTTTTTACCTTTCATCATGGTTGGAATTGCAGTTAAAATATTAACCATTATGAGTCCACCAAATATTACACTAATCAAAATGACCCACATATCTTGATCAAAACTCTTTTTTCTAATAATAACTATCGACGCAATTAATACGACGGCAATAATTATTCCAAGCATTGAATATGTAAAAAAAGGAAATACTCTAACAATAACATTCTGTATCAAAACAAAATTCATAAAGAATATCATAAATATACAACTAAATACAGCAGCCTTTTCAATGTTCCAAAAAAATAAAATAGAAAAAAGAACTGCAATCAATGCCACCACAACATAAATCAAAAGAGGTGCATATATCCCCTTAGTGCTCACTTCATCAACATTTTGTAAATACATAAAGGCACAAGGATATAAACATGTAAGAAACATAGCCAACAATGACAAAAATACTTCTTTAACTTTTTTTCCTACGTTCTTTTTATCTTTTTTTATTTCATTATCTATATTTTCTTTATCCATAATCACACACTATCTCCATTCTATAACATAATAAACCATAATTATTATACTATTTTTTCCAAGTAAATCAATATATAATTTGATTAATTTTTATCCACATTATTACTTCTTTTATGATACAATATATTAGAATTATATATAAGGAGTAAATAATTATGAATAAAACATCTAAAAAGAACTTTTCTATACTATCATTAATTGTTCTTAGTTTCTCACTAGCCATACTAATATATGCATTTTCACTTGGCATAAATGGTAATGATTTCTGGTGGCACTTAAAAGCAGGCGAATGGATTACATCCCATAAAAAAATACCAACTCATGATGTATTTTCCTGGTTTGCTTCAAGTCACAATATATACTGGTTCTCTCACGAATGGTTATCTGAAGTTATTTTATATTTCCTATTTTCAATAAGTGGAACCGTTGGAATTTTCTTATTTTCAATGACTATAGCTTGTATTTTACTTATTCTTTTTGTAAAAGCCGCAGGCGAAGATTTCAATAAAAACTTAATTCTTTCAAGTATATACACTCTTTTATTCGTTTGCTTACTCTATATGTATTGCTATGGAAGACCACAAATTTTTAGTTTTTTACTTTTAAACATTGAATATCTAATATTATACGCTTATAAGAAAGACAATAACACTAAAGCAATTTATACATTACCCATAATCAGTATAATTTGGGCTAATATTCACGGTGGTTCATCAAACCTTGCATATATACTTCCAATTATACTTCTTGTAAGTATGTGCTTAAATTTTTCTTTCGGTAAAATCACATTTAAACGCACATCTAAGAATGCAATAATAAAATTATCAATAATATCAATATTAAGTATTATATTTATATGTTTAAATCCTCACGGAGTAAAAATGTTACTTTATCCGTTTACTAACATGGGTGATAAGGTAATGTTAAAACTTATTGCAGAGTGGGCTTCTCCTGATGCAAAAGATATTGCGCAATTAATATTCTTCTTTATTCCAGTAGGAGGAGTAACTATTTTATTCATTGCAACCGATAAAAGAATAGATGGTTTTGACTTTTTAAATTATGGATTTTTCACATATCTATTTTTCAGAAGTACACGTTTTATTTTATTCTTTATGATTGTTTCAGCATACTTTGCCTTCAAATATGTTACTCCATCAAAGAAAACACCAACATACGAAGGAAAAAAAGAAGAAAAACTTTTAGCCGGCATGTTATTTGGTATTGCATTTGTATTTGCTGCATTAGGTTTTATGAACATACCTAAAACATATAATTCAAAGCAAGGGCTTATAAAAAAAGTTGTTTCTAAAGAAATGATCGACTTTATAAAAGAAGAAAAACCAAAAAAATTATTTAACGACTATAATTTCGGTGAAACTCTTATATACAATGACATACCAGTCTTTATCGACAGTCGTGCCGATGTATATACTGGTGAAATATTAAAAGATTATGTTAGTCTTAGATTTATGAGCAATGCAAATAAAAAATACGATAAGGAAACATTTGTAGATGATATTATAGACCATTATGGATTCGATGCATTCTTATTGGAAAATTCATCTTCTCTTCTTCCTTATTTATACAGTCATAAAGACAAATATGAAATAATAAAAACAACTAATGAAGCTGTTTATATTCGAGTTAAAAGCAATTAAAACACTTTTTTAAAGGATGAATTATTATGAATAAAATAAAAAAATTATATAAGAATGAAAACAATATATTATTATTTATATTTATTACAATTTTTGTAGGAGTATCTATTTCACTAAAACTCTCCGGAATGTCTGGTAATGACTTCTGGTGGCACTTAAAATCAGGTGAATGGATTGTACATAATAAAAAAATACCTACAACTGCTCTTTTTACATGGTACGGACAAGAGCAGAATTTAAACTGGTTTGCTCACGAATGGTTAACCGAAGTTCTATTCTATGGTATATACTCTGCTTTTGGCCAAATTGGAATGTATGAATTTTGTTTATTAACAGGAATTATCATTATAATATGTGTATTCTACATAAATAAAGAATACTTTTTTAACAATACATTCCTATCATTCATTTATATGTTTTATTTCACATTGGTTGTAACTTTATTCTTTTATGGAAGACCTCATACAATAAATATGATTTTTCTTTTTATACTTTTAGCAATGTTATATCAGTATAAGAAAAAATCATCAAAAATCATTTATGCATTACCTGTTTTCTCAGTTATATGGGTAAACTTTCATGGTGGATCATCAAACCTAATTTACATTATGCCGATTCTTTTCATCATTGGAAGTATTAAAAATATAAACTACGGAAAACTAAACTTTACATACATGGGTTCAAAAAAAATAATACAGTTATCATTAATAACTCTAATTTCAACTTTATCCCTTTGTATCAATCCACGTGGTTTTGAAATGATAAAATATCCATTTACCAATATGGCTGATTCAACAATGTTAAATTCTTTAAGTGAATGGATGACTCCAGATATAAAAGATCTAGGCATTTTATTTTTATGCTTCATACCTGTTATACTTGTAGCAGTAATCATTACTACAACATCAAAAAAGATAGATGCCGTTGACTTCCTCATATTTGGATTTTACACATATATGTTTCTTAGAAGCCAACGTTTCATATCATTATTTGTAATAGCAACTTCATTTTTTACACTCAAGTATGCTATGCCATTTAATGAAAATAAAAAAAAGAAAAAAATCACATCTTCACCACAACAGAATATTCTTATTTTCACTACTACGTTTATCTTTTTTATATCATTATTAATCGGGCAATTCATTAATGCAGTATCTCATTCTGATACTCTTATTCCTGCAATTCTTCCAAAGGAATACGCAGAATTCATAAAAGAAGATAATCCACAAAGATTATATAATGACTATGATTGCGGTGGACCATTAATATATCATGAAATACCAGTTTTTGTAGACGGAAGAGCTGATATTTACACTGGTGATACACTAAAAAATTACCAAACTCTTAAACACTGTCGCAATTACAACGATAAAAAACTTAGTAACGATTCCTATATGGAAGATTTGTTAAAAGAGTATAAATTTGATGCATTCTTTGTTGGAAAAAAATGGCCAATTTATAATTACTTAATCAATCATCCAAATAATTATGATTTAGTAAAATCAGATAAAGAATTTGCGTATTTTAAAACAAAATAGGGGATAAACATGAAAAAATTACTTAACAACACACAAAAAAGAAATTATTACATTTCATATACAATTATTACAATTCTAATACTTTTTACAGTTTTCTTACCTTTTATTATTAATCACAAAACACTACTAGGAGAAGGTGATGCTTTATATCAGCATGTTCCTTTTTTAGACCGAATTAAAGATTTTTATTTATATAACATAAAGGCTATTTTTACTGGAAAAGAACTACAGCAAATTGACTTTAACACATTTATGGGGTTGGATATAATCCAAACATATAACTATTACGGATATGGAAATCCTCTATATATTCTATCTATCTTCTTTAATAAAGAATCGATGACATACGCTCATGCTTTAATATTCTTTCTTTCAATTTATTTAGGTGGAATAGCATTTTCCGAGTTTTGTTTTTATAAAAATAAATCTCCTAAATATGTAGTTTTAGGAGCAATTATATATATTCTAAGTCCTCTTGCCGTATTATCTTTTGTACCATTATGTTTCGTAGGATTGTGTTACCAAATTCCATTATTATTCCTAGGATTTGATAAAATTCTTAATAATTCAAAAGGAAAGATTTTTTGCTTCGCTATTTTTCTAATGGCTTTAAGTGGATTTTACTATTTATACATGGCAACTATTTTTATTGCTTTATATGGTGTGATAATAGTATTTAGGCAAAATAAATGCAATTTTAAAAAGTCAATTTTAGATGGCTTATCTAAAATATTTAGAACTGCACTTTTATATCTAATCGGACTAGGATTAGCAGCACCATTTTTCATTCCTAGTCTCTATGGCTTTTTTTACTGTGCACGTGTAAATCATCAAGTAAATAATTACCAAAACACTTTTTTTTCTGGATTAAAATACATATTACTATACGTTCCTGAAGAATATGTAACTTTAAATATCGGTGTTATAATAATACTTGTTAAACTATATACTGTAAAAAAACATCATTTAATAAAAGTACTAACTGCACTTTTTATTCTTTCTACCCAAGTATCATTTATAGGTTATGTTTTTAATGGTTTTTCCAAATCATCGGATAGATATTTTCTATTCTTTTTCTTCTATATTGCGTATATTACTGTTATAGTACTAACCGAACTTAAGCCAAAACCATATAAATCTTTTAGTATTATTATTTCCATCGCTTGCCTAGTTCAGCCTATAATTATGTCGTGTTTATATTCTGGAGCTGATTTATGTATTAACCAAGCTACTGTTAATGAACTATTTAAAGATGAATTATCTCCAAAAATCAAAAAACAGTCACTACCAACGAGAATTGAATACCTAGATTACTATCAACTAGACAACACCAAAAAGTATTCATATTCTAATTCAAAGAATTTAACCTCACCATGGCTATATTCTTCCACTGTACCAGAAGCTTTATACAATGGTATGATTGCTTATGATAACTGTAATTTCATTGATTTAAATACAATTTATGGGTTAAATGAACGAATTGAATTACACTCTTTATTTAACATACAATACTTATATAATTATAAAAATAATGTAACAGCTTTACCAGATTTTTATAAAAAACTTAGCAACAATCTATATGAAAATACATATTCTGTACCTTTTGGCTATTGTTACGATAAACTTGTACAACCAAAATCAATAGATTCACTATTACCTATAGAAAAAAGTTTTTTAGCACTTGAATATGGAATCGTAGATGATAACTATAAAGGTAGTAATTCTATACAAAAACAATATGATTTATCAACAACTATAAATAAAATCAAAATAAATACAATTGAACAACCTGATGATTACAAATATATTATTTCTTTTAATAAATTGAAAAATTGTCAGATAATCGCTCAACTAAACGATTCTCAAAACACAGGATTAAATATACAATATAGAATTAATGATAACATCATAAAGCAAACAAAAACAGTTTCTACAACAAGAGGATATGCTATTCCACGAAATACTATCTATACAAATATAGGCTATTACAATAATATAGATACTATTACAATAGCAAGTAATAAACCATTTCCACGTGAAGACATAAAACTGTATTATATAGATTTGTCAACATATAAAAACACTATAGATAAACTATCTAAGTACCATCTAGAAAATGTAACTTGCTCTACAAATACAATACGTGGAAATATTAGTATTCCTAATAATATGCTTATGTGTATATCTATACCTAACATTCCAGGATGGGAAGCATATATTGACAATAAAAAAACATATATTACAACTGCAAATTATTCATTTATAGGACTAGACATTCCAAAAGGTGAACATAGTATAACATTAAAATATCATACACCTTTATTAAAACAATCAATAGTATTATTCTTCATTAGCATTTTAATATTTCTCTATTTATACTATTGTGAAAATATAAAGTGTAAAAATAACTAAAGGGAAGAGGAGCCATTATATGACTCCTCCTCCCTTATTTTATATCCACAATGATAGATGATTTATTCTACCAGAAAAACTTTCTTTTCTTCAGCTGCTGCTCCTGCTCCACCGCCACCAGCGCCATCACCTGTTACTGTAAGAATATTATCACTTTCAAATCCTTCTAAAGCACTTAATGGATAAGCATATAATTCAGCAGAATTATTTTCTATTTTATTTGCTATAAAGTTTCCATAGAATTTCATTCTAGAATTAATCTGGATTTTTCCTTTTGTAGCGAGTACAACCCCTGCTACATACTGAGGTATAGCTGCATCTCCTGCTATAAATTCCACATTACCATTTCTTGAGAAAACTGATAATGCCATTGGGTTAGATGCACTATTTGAAATAATATCAGGTCTTTCACCTTTATATGATATATTCTTATCTGCTCCCATAAAACCATTTATAGCACATCCTTCTGCATTAATATTACCAGTACAGTAAATGTCTCCATTAACAGTTACATGATATAAATATAAATCTCCATCTGCATATATATCACCATTTATTACGAAATCAGGAGCCTTTCCTCCTTCATTTCTGATTTTCATTTTTGAGTTTGAATAAATATTTCCAGTTGTTATCTTCATATTTCTAACTGCAATACCATTATCGTTACTACTATTTGAATCTGAGTAAAATATAAGAGTATTACATTTATATGTAGTAAATGATGAAGGCATGGCATTTATAAACTGATAATCATTTCCTTTATATGCTATAGTTATATTTTTCTGAGTTACTGTTGATGGTAAAGATCCAACATAATACTGTCCTGAATTCTTTACTACTATTGTATCCTCATCATTATGTGATGATGCAAAATACGCATTATTATTATCTTTTTTAACTGAAGCATCTGTAATTACATCAAATTTTGCATTAACTTTATTCTTTAAAGCTGTTATTCTAGCTTCTGCACCCTTTACATACTCTTTAATCATCTTAATAGGTGCATCACTATCACCATTAAATGTTTCTTTCTTAAACACTGTATCAATATATGACGAAAGCGGAAGAGCCACAGCTCTGTTTTCCTTTGTCTTACTAGTATATAATTCAGTATTATTAAGCCAATCTATACTCTGAATATACCACTGTTTATTACCATATGCATCAAATACTTCTGCTGGTATTAAGTAGTATTTATCAATTTCATTTTTTAATTGATCAACTGTAATTGATCCATTAATTCCTGCAAGTCCCCAACTTTCAGCTTTTTTAGGTACAAAATCTACATTACCTACTCTAACATAAGCATTACCTTGTAAAGAAAAATTAGTACCACTAGATATCTGTCTAACTGTTCCAGTATTAGGATAGTCATTAACTGCTCCATTACTGTGAACTGCTCCATCAATTTCAAAATAGTTACCACCAAGTGCTAATGGTGAACTTGATGTCTGTGCATATAATAAATAAGGAAATTCTGCCTTACCAGCTGGTGCACTTGGACTACTTACTACTTGTACACTTGCTGCAGCATTAGTTGCAACATTAATTTTCTTTATTCCAACAACGCCACCAAATGCTGAATTAACATCTGTATCAGCTGAAACCGATATTCTAGATTTTCCTTCCGTTACCGTAAATCCTATGTTAAGATTTACTGCATTATGATTACTATAATTAGCATTAAAATACTGTTCTGCATATTTTTTTGCCTGTACTGTGTTAGGTAGATATTGTGCTCCTGCTAAAGCTGCAGCATCACATGCTGTCTGTAATTTTTCTCTATTATAATAAGCCAAACCCATATCAATTCCTAAAGAAGCAAATGCAAGTAGAACAACCATCATCAAAGCTACAAAAACTATAACCGCACCATTTTCATTTTTCATATTATTCTTAAAGTTTTTCTTAAAGTTTTTCATAGTTTTGCTCCTTTCTTGTTTTTTCAAACATTTTATTATAATTTTGTAATTTACTTAATCGGCTTTGTTGTTTTTTAACAATTACTTAATCGGTTTCTATCATTTTTTTGTGGATTTTGTATAATTTTATTGTATCACAAGGAAACTACATTTTCAATACCAGTTTATAAAATTGGTAAAAGTCAGTAAAAAAAATCAATAAAAAAAGAGCATATTATCAAGTCAAAATCACCTGATAATATACTCTATGAAAATCATATTTTATTATTAGTCTTTTTTTCTTTTTATTATCAATATCATTATAGAAACGAAAGCAATTATGCTAATAATCATTGATGTCTTCTGCACCATCGTACCAACATAATTTACAGTTATAATATTATCATCCTTTTTTTCAATCTCTATAAAGCCATTTTCAGAAATCTTGTAGTCATACTTATTGTCCTTACTATCTTTTATCTCATATCCCTTATAGTAACCCAAAGGTAAAACATAACTACTATGATCCTCATTCATAGAATCAGCAAAAGTATATGTGTTATCTTTTCTCAATATACCATACTCAAATTTAATCTCATCAACAGTATGCTTATCAAGGAAGAAATACTCTTCATCCGCCGTCAAATACTCACCACGACCAACACTATAATCTCCAAAAAGATTTACATCATCTATAGGAATATATGCAGTTGAACACATAAACACTGTTGCTAACCACAACATACCAATCGTAGCTATATAAATAGGTTTCTTATCAAACGTAGCCATTCCTACTAACATAGCAAATGGCATCGCACCTATAACAAGTAATCTCCATGGAAACTGCAATATATTAACAAACGAAAACAATCTTTCCAACGGTCCCCATATAAACAGTCCAGTACAAATAAATATTGAATATCCTAAAGCTATTCCAAACTTTCCTTTCAATCCTGCTTTTTTTGATAATTTCCATAACGCAACACTTAAGATTACTGTAATAACGATTGAAGTTGCATCTCCACATTTTACTCCAAATAAAACATTATCCTTTAACCAGCCAAATGTTTTCTTTCCTGTCTGATAATACAACTTTGTAAATGACTGCATTTCCAAAATTGGAAGTATAACCATCAAGGTTGAAATAACAGTAAAACATGCATTAATAATTGTATTAACTAGTATCTTAGGATTTTTTATTATTTTCTTAACATTCAATAAATAGTATACGATCAATACACTAGAAACAATAACAACTGACAATATATGTGAATAAATTATGCCAGTCATTCCAAGGAATAATGAAACGCCCAATTTATTCTGCTTAAAAATCTCATATACACCAAGAATAATCAATGGAATAAATATAAACGACATGCTCTCTCCAATTGCCATTCTAAAGAAAACATCCCATATTCTATATGGATAAACAAAATACATTAATGCTATTACAAGTGCTTTATACTCTACATCATCATATTTCTCGTATTTCAATATTTTCTTCACACAATAATATGCGCTTATACCTGAGAAAAAATTAATAAAAACAAGCATTATCATAAAGCTAACATATTCACTAATACCTAATTTGACCAATATAGCAAATGGAACCAAAAATATATCAGGATAAAAGATACCTAATGGGTAACCAACGCCATAATATGTTTGTGTGTAAATCCAAGGTTTAATATTTGAAAATGATAAATCATAAGCTAATGCTTTTAACCTTCCTATATGAAATGCCCCATCATCTATTAATCCTTGATTTATAAAAGCAAATACATAAAATGCCAAAGATAAAGCTACAAATAATACCAATACAAATTTATTATTTACTATTATCTTTTTATTCAAATCACCATTATTATTTTCAATTTTATCAATCTCTTTTACATTACTTTTTTCTGTCATTTTTTCCACCCTTCGTTACCCTAACATATACTAAATCTACCCGCTATACTTCATAAGAAGCATTTCAACACCAACCTTTTCATCCATCAATCCGCTTCTTATTTTTTCCATCATCTTTACAGATGCCTTATATGCCAACTTCAAAGTTTTACCATCAAAATTCTTACTTTGATTAAAACACTTTTTAATAACAAAACTATGTACTTTCATTTCTTTAGAAATTGTATCTACGCCATATCCTCTATCTGCCAATTCCTTAGTTGTAAGAAGTAAATCAAACTGCCTAATTAACATAGTAAGAATATAAGCTGGCGCTTCTTTAGCTGCTATCAAATCATAATAAAGCTCCATAGTTTTTTTCTTATTCTTAACAGACATGGCATCAGTCATATCAAATATCTTTCCTACAACAGGTGCCTGGCATAAAACTTCAACGTCACTAGATTCAATAACTTCCCTATCTCCAACATAGGCAACCAATTTAGCAATTTCGTTACTTACCATATACATATCGCCATCTGTTTTTGATAAAAACAAGCTAAGAGTATCTTTGCTTATTTTTTTGTTCTGTCCATTAATCTGTTTCAATGTCCAATTAAATAAATCACTTTCACTTAAATAGTTTAATTCACATGGATAACCTTTTGATTTTATTTGTTTAAAAAGTTTACCTCTTTTATCAACTTCTTTTTCAACAAATACCACCACATTTTGCTCAGGTATATTACCTATTGCCTCAATCAAATCATCATTCGCCTTTTTAAATAGATTAGTATTCTCAACCAAAATCAATCTATGATCAGCGAAAAATGGCGCAGTATTAATATCATCTATCAAGCTTATAATATCAATCTTATCGCCTTCATACTTCATGGTATTCATGGGATCACCACCCGTAATGGCCTCAATAAGTTTATCTTTATATAACTTTACAAGATACCCTTCTTCCCCATACAGAAGATATACACTTTTGAATTTTTTATCTTTAATATCATTATTAATGTTTTTCATAAATAAACCCAAATCCATATGTTAAACTAAATATATGCTTTATTCGCGACTCCTTATAATATACCATATTTCCGTAAACTCCGCACTAATTATTTATTATATTCAACCTCACCAACTTCCTTTGTAACATAAATTGATGCACTTGTATTATTACTTATTCTTTCTAATAATTCATTAGCAGGATGTCCGTATCTATTCTTTATCCCACAGGAAATCCATGCGTAATCCGGATTTATTCTTTTTAGAAAGCTATCAGTTGTTGAAAATCTTGATCCATGATGAGCCACTTTTAAAATAGTGTACGACTCAACATCCGTATATTTGCTTATATTATTTAGCAAATACTCTTCATCAAAATTATAATCTCCAGTAAATAATGCCGATGTTTCTTTATCTTCATAAGATAACACCATTGAAGCCTCATTAGGATCTTCATACGTCAGTTCCTTATATGGCATAACACATGTAAAATCAAGGAGCTTATCTCCTTCTTCCATCCTTATTACATTAACGCCATAAGCATATGCTGTATCTATAATCCTTTCTAACGACTCATCCATATTATCTAACTCTGTAACTATAAGATTACTAATACTAATTCCATACAAATCATAATTAGTTATAATATCCATTATTCCTTTATTATGATCATCGTCTCCATGTGAAATAAACGCATAATCAATCGTACTTATTCCCTTATATTTCAAAAAAGGAACCATCCTGTATTTAGCTACTTCCCTTATATCACTACTTCCACCATCAATTGTTACATTAAGTCCTTCTTTGGTTTTAACATAAAAGAAATCTCCTTGACCTACATCAACCATAACCATCTCAATCTTGCGTTCTGATATGTTAAAATAATTGATTAAAAAATCCTTAATATGTATTCCAAAACCAACATTAGCAAATACTGCTACATAAATTAATCCTGTACTAATCCATTTTATTACTGCAGTTTTCTTCTCATCCTTATAATCATTAAAATCTCCTGTTTTTATTTTATTTCTTTCGTCTTTGTTCTCTGATATCTTCATATATATTATGTAAACCATTAAGATAATTATTATTACTATTATTTGCCATTTATCTATCTTTCCACATATAATCCGACTATATTTAAAACTACATATTACATCACATAATCCCATTCCACATTTTATCAAAAATCCTCCAATTTTAAACAATCCAAGAAATCCTAATACTATAACAACACCCATAAAAGGTAATATACATATATTTGTCAATACAGTATATGGATAAATCTCATAGTAATTAATAGCAATTAAAACACTTAAAAACATATTTAGAAATGCACTCGATATAATAGTTCTTAAAATATAACTATTGATTTTAAGAAACCCGATCACCTTTGGAATAATAAAATAACATACTCCCACAGCAGCAAATGACATCTGATAAGAAAATCCTGTAAATCCCCAAGGATAAATACTGCTCACAATCATTAAACTAATAATATATCCATTTACTTCATCGTACTTTCTCCCATATACTTCAGCTATCATTCTAAGTGCAAACATGACTATTGCTCTTGTTGTAGAAACACTAATACCGATCATAAGAGAGTAATTTACAATCAGAAAGATACTAACTAATACTGAAAAAGGCATCATAAATTTCTTTCTTAATAAATTATATAATCCTATTCCTAATATGGAGATATGTAATCCTGAAATAGCAAATATATGAGAAATACCTGCTATTCGAAACATTAATTTATCATCCTCTATAATGGATTTTTTATCTCCTATCAAAAGAGCTCTATAAATAGAGGCTGTTTCCTCATCACAATTATTATCTATTTTATACTCCATCCACAACTTTATCTTACTTAAATTATCCATATAGTTCTTTGCAAAAAAACTTATATTCTTTTTTATTAAACCAGCAAAATTATCATCATTAGGATGAATAGTAGGATTTATAAAACCTATCTTATGCTTTTTATTATCTTTTTCTCCATTTTTAATACTATTATTATTTACATCTTTCTCATAAAAAAATATATTCTGAATACTTAATTCATAACGCCTTTCATCAAAATTCCCTTCATTTCTTGCTGGCTTATAAAGTCTATATACCTCTGCTTTTATTTCTAGACCTTTCTCCATAACATTATATCCAAGTAATCCTGAAAGAAATATTAGAATCCCTGCACAAATAAAAGCCGAAACAGATTTCTGCTCGGCTTTTTTATTATTCTTTAATATTTTCTTTTGCATATACCGTCTATTCGCTAAAAACAATAACATAATCACAGCATATGTATATACAAAAATGTTAATCGAACAATTTGCATAAGCCATACATTCGGTTAGCACGTAGGCTATTAACGCAATAATCATTGGTCGTTTAACTATCAATTTTTATTTAAATCTCCTTCAATAATATCTGGGTTCTTTGTAAAATTATCCTCAAGCGATATACCATTAAAACTATTACTTCCATCCACGCTTGAACTAGATGTTGAAATTCTAACTGAATCAATATAAGGAAGTTCTACTAAAGAATTAACTATTGAATATATGAGTATATCTGAATTATAACTTGCATTAAGTGTTTCAAAGTCATCACCAAATATAACATAACACACATTATCGTTAGTTACTGCACTTACAAGGTTTGTTTCTCCTGAAATTGTAGCATTATACTCTGAACTATCCGGTCCATCTATTATTTCTTTAATAATATAAGTTTCAAGAGACGCATCAGCTAAATATCTACCTGTATGCTTAACTGGAACTAGCTTCGAATAGTCCGTATTAGCAAAGTAAATTGTAAAATCACTTTTAGTACTACTGGTGATTTTACTACCTGCAGATATATCAGCAAATGAATTTTCACTCATAAATCCAACTATATGATCATCTGAATCAACAAGTCTTGCACCATCAACTAAAAAGTCCACATAATTTACAGAATCAAGCTGAGTAACTGTGAGTACTACTGCTGCTCTTGTAAGGATTTCCGTTGACCTTTCAATATCATAATACTCTTTACTAAAATTTACAGATAACGTTTTGGTTTGTGTATCAATATCACTACCTAACACCTTAACACTATCAGGTATAGCTTCAAACATATCAACATCACTTGGTTTACTTTGAAGTTTTTCAAACATCTCAACCAAAACTTCTTCCTCATTTTTTGAATCTGCAGAAAAAGAATCTGTTAATAACTTTGTACTCTGCTGATTCATATAATATATAACAAGTCCGTTATCTTTTTTCTTCTTACAACCAGACTGCGAAAACAAGGCTGAAATCAATACAAGGATTAATACATAACTACATATCTTCTTCTTCATCATATATGTCCTCCTCTTCTTCAGGAATTTCTATAAAGCCTGTATCTTCAATATTTTCATTTTCCTTAAGAACTCTTAGCGGAACTCTAACTGAAAACGTAGTGCCTTCCTCTTCCTTACTATATACCTTTATTTCACCTTCATGAAGAATAATGATGTTTTTAACAATTGAAAGACCTAAACCCGATCCACCTGTTTCTCTGTCTCTGGCCTTATCAACTCTATAAAATCTATCAAATATTCTATCAATGTTCTCGGCTGGAATACCAATACCAGAGTCATTAATTGTAATGTAAAAATACTTATGGTCCGAATTAAGAGTAACCCTAACCCATCCATCCATTACATTATACTTTATGGCATTTTCCACGAGGTTAGAAATTGCTCTTCCAAACTTTACTTCATCAATATCAGCTACAACTGGTCTGAAACTTTCAAAAACAAGTTCTATATTCTTCTCACTAGCAATTGGCGTAAGTCTCTTTAATACCTGTTCAATCAACTCCTTAATATCAACTGAAGAATAATTAAGAGTTGCTGTCTTCTTATCCATTTTAACCATATCAAGAAGGTCAGTAATAATTTCGTTTTCTCGATCAATTTCAGATGCTATATCTGTCATAAATTCCTGATATATTTCAATTGGTAAGTTATCCTGACCAACTAAAGAATCCGCTAAAATCTTCATGGAAGTAATTGGTGTTTTAAGTTCATGAGACACATTAGAAACAAACTGAGATCTTGATTCATCCAATCTCTTGATACTTTCAACGGTCTTATTAAACTTATCTGAAATAATCATAAATTCATTATTATCCACTACGTTTAGTTTAGTATCAAAATCTCTATTACCTAAACTATCAATGGCTTTCGTTAGTTTATGATATCTCTTCTTTTCAAGCATAGAACGCCATACTGAAACACCTATAACAACTAAAATCATAACTGAGAAGAAAAAGAATATAAAATTAACCATCTTATCCTTCACATCACCGATATCCTCAACCTGACAGAAAACGAGAATAGCGCCAACTACATTATTCTTTCTTTTATCATTACCATCCACTTTAACAAGTGGAATAGCAAATTCCATGTATCTCTTTTCAGAATCAAAATGAGAATACTGTTCTCCCTTAAGTGCTCTTAACACACTTCCCGTAACACAAAATTTACCTTCATCAGTAACAAATGTATCTTTAATAATCTTATAATTCTTATTAATTATTTCAATACGTCCATTATATACATTTGACAACTGACTAAGTTCTGTATCTACAATAATGGATTCTCCTGAATCCATATAATTCTCACTTAAAATATAGTTCCTCAAAATATTATTCTGAGTCTCTATACGCGCCATCTTCTGACCTACAACAGTCGATTCAACAATTGTATAAACGAATATAGACAACAACACTAGCGGTATAAATATTACCGCTAGCATTATTAAAAAATTATGAACATATATACTTTTTATGACTTTTTGTCCTAATTTATAAAACTTCTTTTCCTTCATCATTATTCCTTGTAATAGTATCCAATTCCCCACTTAGTATATACATACTTTGGCTCACCTGGATTTTTTTCAATTTTTTCACGAAGTCTTCTAACGTGAACATCAACTGTACGAACATCTCCCGGTGTACCCTTGCCCCATACTGTGTCAAGGAGCATTTCTCTGCTATACACCTTATTAGGATTTGTTACTAACAATTCTAAAATATGGAATTCTTTGGCAGTAAGATTAACTTCAACACCTTCAATAAATACTCTTCTACTATCTATATCAAGTTTCAAGTCATCTTTTTCAATAATGCTTGTATCTACAGGAGCACTCGCAACATGTGAATTTCTTCTTAAAATAGCCTTCATTCTAGCCTTAACTTCTAATATGTTAAATGGTTTAGTAATATAATCATCTGCACCATAATCAAGTCCTAATATCTTATCCATATCATCACCCTTAGCTGTAAGCATGATAATTGGAACATTTGAAAATTCACGAATATGCTGTAACACTCCAAATCCATCAAGTTTTGGAAGCATTACATCTAATAAAATCATATCATAATTATTATTCTTTGCATAATTAACCGCTTCTAAACCATCATATGCACAATCAACCTCCATGCCATCTTGCATAAGAGAAAATTTAAGACCTTTAACTATTAATTTTTCATCATCAACAACGAGTACCTTACTTGCCATAACTCACCTCTTCTAGATTTCTATTTCTTCCTTTATTCTTTCATATAAAGCTTCACCAATACCAGATACATTCTTAATATCACTGATACTTTTAAAGCCACCATTACTCTCCCTATATTCCACTATTGCATTAGCCTTACTTTGTCCTATACCCGATAACTCCATAAGCTTATTTGCATCTGCAGAATTAATATTTATCTTTCCACTATGTTCTTCAACATTTTCAAACTGATTATCATCAATAATCTGCCCGTTATTGTTCTTATACTCCTCTTTTGATAACACCTTAATCTGATCACCATCATTAAGTCTTGCTGCAAGATTTAAATATATGGCAGCTTTTTTTGTATAACCACCAGCCATATCTACCAAATCACAAATTCTTGCCCCTTCATCTAACGTATATACATCAGGCTTTTTTATCTCCCCATAAATATATACCATTATTTTTCCATTCGGCACCAATTCTCCTGTTTCATTTATTGAACCAGCTACTTTTTCATTGCCACCTAATGATTTCTTATTATTATCACTTTTTTTATATGTTTCTACTTGTTCCAATTTAGTACTCACTTCACTCTTACTACATGAAGTTAACCCAAAAGCACAAACAAGTATTAAGACACCAAAAAATCTCATACGCCCTCCTTGTAATTATTTGGGCGTATGATTAACTAATTATTATTCTATCACAATTAAAAATAAAAATCTATGTGTTAAATGTAAATTGCAAAAAATATTTTAGCATTATTTTAAACTGTTTTCAAATTCTGCAACAGTTTCATCAATATTCTTACCTTCCCATACCTTTCCCATGGCAATTTCAAGCGAAACGTAAAAACCACTGGCATATTCAAACTTAGGAAGACCAATAGATGCCTCATATTGTTCATATATTGCTTTCTTAGTATTGTCAGTGTTATTTTTAACACATGGGATATAATCTGATTTCTTTTCTACAATATCAGTTTTATCAAAAAGCATATATGAAATAAGTTTATCAACATATTCTTTATTGTTATCATCTCTAACAGTTTTACCATATGGATTAACTGCAAGAAGTGTTGTAAATGATAAAGTTCTTGTTTTTAAAATATCCGTCATATCCGGAATCTTAGTAACCTCATAATTAACTTTATCAAGTTTCTTTAGATCCTTTGAATTAATCATAGTATAAACAATCTTTCCATCATTAAAATCATTTACAATACTATCATAATTTACAGTATTTATATCCGTAGCAAAATAATTATTCAAACTATTATAGTAAGTAAGTGCAGCCTTAACATTTAAGTTATTAACATCAACTTCTTCTGCATTATCTCCGTACTTACCACCAAAATTTAAGTATTCTCCAGCAAATGCATAGTTATACTGAAGTTCCTTAACATCCCATTTTAAAATATCTGTTACATTTGGAAATTTTGTATTATCAAACTCTTTAGCATAAGCTAATATTTCATCAAATGTTTTCATAGGTGTAGATGATAAATCCTTATTGTAAACAAACACAGGTTCTTCAAACATGATAGGATAAGCTCTCATTTTACCATCATAAGTTGCAGCAACAATTCCTGTCTCACTAAGTTTACTCATATCCTCATCAGATAATTTAATATCCTTACTCATACCTCCTAAATATGCACTTTCAAGTTTTTCACTTGGAAATAAATACATGTCCGGAGCTGCTTTACGATTATTCTTATTTGCTTCATTTATACTTTCAAATAAAGTATCCTTATCAACATATTTACTATTAATCTTTACCTGATAGTCCTTTTCAAATGATTTTTTAATATTTCTAATATATGGTTTTAATGAATCATCACAGAACCATATATTAATCGAAGCTACACTAACTGCTCCATTATTTAATACTTTCCCCTTTGATTTCTTCTTATAATTCCTGTTATAAACAATGGTTGCGCCAATAACGACGCAACCTATTAATATCATTAACACTATGTCTATAACAGCTTTTTTCAAAGCTTTTTTATCCATATAAATTCTCCATAATTATATAATATAGTTATGTTCATAATACAATACTTAGTATCATTTTGCAACTATATATTATGCCAACACTTTACGCATAATAGAAATCATTTCATCAACGTTTTCCTTTGAAATAATAAGTGGTGGAACGAAACGTAAAACATCACTTCCAGCAGAAATAACAATAAGTCCATTTTCAAGTGCCTTTGTTACGTAATCAACTGGTTTACCATCTACAACCAAGCCCTGCATAAGTCCCTTACCACGACGAGCCTTAATCACATCAAATTCATCAACTAATTTATCAAGCTCACTTTCTAAATATTTTGAAACTTCAACAACATTATCTAAAATCTTATCATTTTCAAAAATGTCAAACACTTCATTAACTGCAGCTGTACAAAGTGGATTTCCTCCGTATGTTGTGCCATGGTCACCTGGAACCATTGCTGACGCAACTTTTTCTGTAGCAGCAAATGCACCAATAGGGACACCGCAGCCAAGTGCCTTAGCCATAGTAACAATATCAGGTTTTACACCATAATGTTCATAAGCAAACATTTTTCCCGTACGTCCCATACCACACTGAATTTCATCCAATATTAAAACGATGTCTTTTTCATCGCATAATTTACGAACCCCTTCGATGAATTCTTTTTCAGCTGGATAAATACCACCTTCACCCTGAACAGTTTCAAATATGATAGCACAAGTCTTATCATTAATTAATTCTTTTACACTTTCAAGATTATTAAATTCAGCAAACTTAACACCACCCATAAGAGGCTTAAAAGCTTCCTGATAATGTGGATTACCAGTTACTGAAAGAGCACCAACTGAACGTCCATGGAATGAATGATTCATAGCAATTATTTCATGATCTGTAGCTCCATCCTTATTATATGCATACTTTCGTGCGAGTTTAATAGCACCTTCAATAGCTTCTGTACCACTGTTTGTAAAGAATACGCGATCCATTTTTGTTTTATCACAAATCTTTTGGGCTGCTGTTATAGCAGGAACATTATAAAACAGATTTGATGTATGAATCACCTTATCTATCTGAGCCTTAAGTGCATCATTATATGACTTATAATTATAACCTAGAGCAAATACAGCAATACCTGCTGCAAAGTCTAAATACTTTTTACCATCAACATCATAAAGGTAAACACCGTCACCCTTATCTAAAACAATTTTAAAACGATTATATACATGCAAAAGATGTTCTTCTGCAAGATTCATATATTCCTGTGAATTCATAAAATTTTTCCTCCTTTAAAAACGGGATGTGCATGCATTTCTTAGATTAGAAACTTCCGGCTTCGCCGGCATTCTAATCAAGTCCCACTTCGTGGTCCCCTTCTATTTTTCGATTTTCTATATATCTACTAGACGGGATGTGCACACATTTAAAATCACCTTCGGTGATGAGTGTGCACAGAGTAAACAGACCTCTTCCCACTTCGTGGGCCCCTTCTATTTTTCGATTTTCTATATATCTACTAGACGGGATGTGCACACATTTAAAATCACCTTCGGTGATGAGTGTGCACAGAGTAAACAGACCTCTTCCCACTTCGTGGGCCCCTTCTATTTACAATTAGTCATCTATCTCTCCACGATAGTATTTCTCCTGTCCATCTTCTAAGATAGCTGTTCCAATACCCTTATTAGTAAATATCTCAAGTAAAATACTATGTAAAATTCTACCATCAATAATATGTACTCTAGATACACCCTGTTCAATAGCTTCAATACAGTTATTAATCTTAGGAAGCATACCGCCCGCAATTGCGCCTGACTTAATAAGTTCATGTGCTTCTGAAACTGTCATTTCAGAAATAACTGTCTTTGGATCATTAGGATCAAGATATACACCCTCTGTATCTGTAAGGAATGCAAGTTTATTAGCTTTAACAGCCTTAGCAATAGCTGATGCAGCATCATCTGCATTAATGTTATATCCATGGAAGTTTTCATCCATGCCAATTGGCATTACGATTGGTAAGAAATCCTTTTCAAGTAAATCAAATAAAATATCTGCATTTACCTTTGTAATTTCACCAACATATCCAATATCTTCACCATTTGAATATTTCTTCTTACATGTAAGAAGCGCACCATCCTTACCACTAATACCAATTGCTCTTACACCAAGTGATTCAACCTGTGATACAAGCTGCTTATTAACTGATGAAAGAACCATTTCAGCAACTTCAAGTGTTTCCTCATCTGTAACTCTAAGACCATTAATAAACTTAGGTGTCATACCAAGTTTTTCTATATATCCACTAATAGCTTTTCCACCACCGTGAACAATAATAGGTTTAAAACCTACAAGTTTGAGAAGTGTAACATCCTGTATTACATTCATCATAAACTCTTTATCAAGCATGGCAGATCCACCATATTTTACAACTATAACTTTTCTATTAAATCTCTGAATATATGGAAGAGCTTCAATTAATACATTACCCTTCTCAATCCATTTTTCCATACCCATGTCTTCTTGTCCCTTCATTATCATATCGTTTTACCAATATCACAAAATGTGCCTTTCTAATAATATTATCATTATTTATTATATACTTAGTATCAATTTGAAACTTACCATACTTAGTAGTATTTTGACACTAAGGTGTCATACATTTATATCAGATGAATTATTAACTACGATAATCACCATTGATTTTAACATAATCATATGTAAGATCACATCCCCAGGCTGTAGCTTCTGCTTCACCCATTTTCATATCACAAATAGCTGTAACTGCTTCTTCTGATAAAATCTTAGTTGCAAAATCTTCATCAATGCTTAAGACCTTACCATCTTTTGCAATCTGAATTTTACCAACTTTACTTTCAAAGAATAAGTCGACCTTTTCAGGATCAAACTTAACTCCACTATAACCAAGTGCGCAAAGAATACGTCCACTATTTGCATCATGACCATAAATCATTGCTTTAACAAGTGATGAACTAACTACTGACTTAGCAAGCACCTTAGCTTCATCCTTTGATTTAGCGCCTTTAACTGTAACTTCAAAGAGTGCTGTTGCTCCTTCACCATCTCCAGCCATTTTCTTTGAAAACTCTGTACAAACATATAAAAGTGCTTCAGCAAATGTCTTATAATCATCATTTTCAGAATCAATAGCCTTATTACCAGCCTCACCATTTGCTAATAATAATACTGTATCATTAGTAGATGTATCTCCGTCAACTGAAACCATGTTAAATGTATCTGGAACAACTGAGCTCAAGGCCTTCTGTAACATCTCACTTGTAATATTTGCATCAGTTGTAATATAGCATAACATTGTACACATATTTGGATGAATCATACCTGATCCCTTACACATACCACCAATTGTTACTTCTTTACCATCTATTATGACCTTAACTGCTACTTCCTTATTAACTGTATCAGTGGTCATAATAGCTTTTGAAGCAATTGTTCCAGCTTCAATTGTGTCTGATAATTTTTCTTTTAAAAGACCAACACCCTTATCGATTTTTTCCATAGGAATTTCATAACCGATAACACCAGTTGAACCTATAAGAACTTCTTTCTTATCTATACCAAATGCATCAGCTACAATTTTTGCTGTATCATCGCATGCCTTCATGCCTTCTGCTCCAGTTGCTGCATTAGCTATACCACTATTAACAACTACTGCCTTAGCAACCTTATTGTTATAAACAACATCCATGTCCCATTGTACTGGCGCCGCCTTAACAACATTTGTTGTAAATGTTCCAGCTATGTTACATGGCTTATCACTAACAACCATTGCCATATCATTTATTTCTTCTTTAAACTGATTATCTTTTAATTTTTTAAATCCTGCGTATGCACCTGCTGCCTTAAATCCACTAGCTGCAGTAACGCCACCTTTTATAATCTCCATAATCTCACCTGATTCAAAGAATCTTACCTTTCTTTCAATTCACATACAGTTATATATTTTACCATATTTTGTCCCAATATACTACCTGCATGAAATTATACACCTTTTATGCATAATATGCAAGTTTTATGCATAAAAACGTGATTTTATGCATAAAACTTCATTTTTTTCCACTTCTTTTGTATATTATGCAACAAAAAAGGAACAGTATTCATTCTGATATGTACCCTCTTTACTGGACAAACCAGTAAGGAGGGTTATTTTTATGCGCTATAGTTATGAATTTAAAAGAAAATGTATTGACTCATATCGACATGGAATTGTTCCGGATATTCCTGAAGGAA
>Ga0247609_10000218_pt1 | contig 84625 bp, 73 predicted proteins | sample 172DNAGHGlowgp2_FD_193487 | JGI IMG/M metagenome (GOLD analysis project Ga0247609, IMG submission 193487) | Sheep rumen microbial communities from Palmerston North, Manawatu-Wanganui, New Zealand - 1728 DNA GHGlow gp2 | ecosystem: Host-associated > Mammals > Digestive system > Stomach > Rumen ...
TCCAGTATTGAGCGTATCTCAGCGACCGACATGTGTATAGGCGTGATGCCCTGTGTCTTAAAGGTCGTAACAATGTCGTGCTTGACATATGGACTTGGTGCATGGAGGAGTGTCCAGTCAGTTTTCGTTCCTCCGCTATCGGCGATTAAAATCATGTGATAAGTGTTAAGTGTTAAGTGTTAAGATGCACTCCGCGAGTGAGTCTTCCCAGTAGGGAATCTCTATCCGGTAGTCTGTCTTTATCTTCGTCTTGTCGAGTACTGAATAATGCGGTCGTGCTGCTGGTGTAGGATACTCCGATGTATGTAGTGGACGAACGTTGCAAGTTGTAATACCTGCAAGTCGATGTATTGTTTTTGTAAAGTCATACCATGAGGTTACTCCCTCGTTGGTAAAATGATACACCCCCGCTTTAACCCCTTTTGTAATAGCAGCAAAGATTGCTATAGCCAGGTCGCGAGCATAGGTCGGTGTGCCTATTTGGTCGAAGATAACTCCAAGTTCGTTTTTCTCTTTGCCAAGTCTGATCATCGTCTTGACGAAGTTATTTCCAAATGTAGAATACAACCATGCTGTGCGAATAATCATCGCCTGTTGGCAGAACTTGGTAACCCCCAGTTCTCCCGCAAGTTTTGTAGAGCCATATACGCTATTAGGACATGGTGTGTCGGTTTCCACGTATGGTATATGGTTAGTACCATCGAAGACATAGTCGGTGCTAATCTGTATCAGCCATCCTCCCCGCTTCTCTATGGCAGCGGCCAGGTATACGGGTGCTTCAGTATTAAGTGCAGTGCATATCTGTTTGTTGTCTTCTGCCTTATCCACAGCAGTATATGCCGCACAGTTGACGATACCGTCTATTTGATGTTCTGTGACGAAGGTTTCGACAGCGTGTTGATTAGTGATATCCAGTTGGAACTGCCCATCATTTACTACAATATCCGTATTATAATAGAAGTGCTCAGGATGTTGCTTTTCCAGCAGTTGCATCTCGTTTCCCAGTTGTCCGTTACAGCCAGTTACAAGTATCTTCATTGCTTATTATTAATTGATAATTGTCAAAATTCCAAGGGTTTCTCCTTGTCTTGTTTGTAATAGTCTGAGAGCATCCCCAGTAGTGTCGAAACCTCTTTGACCGCATGGTTTGTGTTAGGCGTAATCTCAGCCTTGCGCAGTCGTAACATCATCACACCATAGAGGAGGTTCAAGCAGGTCTCTATTTCGCCCTCTTCCTTGTTGGCCCCTTTGTTTCTGAGTTCCACTATGAATGGCAGCACCTTATAATACGCAGCGCTGTAGAACGGATATTTTGGAGAAGCCAGCAATTGCTGATGCAGTTCTGAGAGCAGTTGGAGTGTCACCTTGTTGATTTGCAGGTGTCCCTTCTCTCGGCATCCCTCCTCGTTCATCATTTTAATAAGGTTGCCATACCAGTCGACCATATCTTCCTTCTCCTCTTCAGAGCATTCGAAGTTAGCCACATATTCACGTTTGATTCTCGACAAAGAGCAGTCGTAGGCACGTATCATGTCTTCCACCTGCCACATGTATATAAGATATTCAGCAATATTTGTTTTGCGTAGTTGTTGAGCAATAAGCATATTCAAAAAAATGATGAGTGATAAGTGATGAGATTAGAAGATGCGGAACAGATTAGTTGCCGTCCCCAGTAACATCAGCAGACTGATAAGTATGACCACCACACCGATGACTTGGTTGATGATGCGTATGCCTTGTACATCAAACTTTGTGCGCACCTTATCTACGAGCCATGTCAGTCCCCACCACCACAGTAGTGCTCCGCCGATAATGCTTACCGAACCCACCAACATCTCAAAAGGATGATCGGGAACCACAAATGCAAACTGTGCGAAGAGTGCTACAAAGAGGAAGACGATGAGCGGGTTGGAGAACGTGACGAGGAATGCAGTCCATCCATTGTGCCACAGCGTACCCTTGTTCTGATTCGGACGTCTCAATTTCTTGGCAGGGTCAGATCTGTAAGAGAAGATTCCGAAACCAAGCAATAGCAAGCTACCTGCGATTTGCAAGTAGAAACGAGCTTCCTCATTGTTTACTATACCAGCCACGAGACTCATACCGTAGCCTGTAATGGCTGCATAGATAATATCGCTTGCAGCAGCGCCGCAACCCGTCACGAAGCCATACCAGCGACCTTTGTTTAGCGTACGCTGCACACAGAGCACGCCGACAGGTCCCATTGGTGCAGAAGCAATCATGCCGATGAGCACACCCTTAAAGATAAAATCTATGATATCAGGTACGATTATTCCCATATTGGCTGCAAAGTTACCAAATAATTATGAATTGAGAATTGTGTAAGAGCAGTTTTTTTTCATTGTTCCATAAAAAATGTTAAGGTTCGAGAATTGTTTCATCGCGATGAGCGTCTTTCAATAATAATGACTATCTTTGCATGTCAAGAAAACAGATATTTCATAATTATAAAAACTAAAACTATATGAATCAGCAAGAAGGAATGAAGCCATATGTCATTGGCTTGGATTTAGGTGGCACCAACTCCGTTTTCGGTATTGTAGACACCCGTGGTGAGATTAAGGCAACGACAGCCATCAAGACAGGCGGTTTCCAGACTGTAGAAAACTATGTCGACGCAGCCGTCGACGCTCTCCAGCCTATTATCGAACAGGTTGGTGGTATCGAGACCATCAAAGCCATGGGTATCGGAGCGCCTAATGGTAACTATTATAACGGTACTATTGAGTTTGCACCCAATCTGCCTTGGGCTCACGATTGTGTCGTTCCCCTCGCCCAATTATTCAGCGACAGGCTTGGCATACCAGTTGCTCTGACCAACGATGCTAATGCTGCAGCAATTGGTGAAATGGTCTATGGCGTAGCCCGTGGTATGAAGAATTTCATCGTCATCACTCTCGGTACAGGTGTGGGCTCTGGTATTGTTGTCAACGGCCAGTTGCTTTACGGACATGACGGTTTTGCAGGTGAACTGGGTCATGTTATCATGCGTCGTGAGAATGGCCGACTCTGCGGATGCGGTAGAACAGGTTGCCTGGAGGCCTACTGTTCAGCCACTGGTGTTGCACGTACTGCCAGAGAGCTTCTTGCCAAGACTGAGCGTCCATCTCTGTTGCGTGAGTTGAACCCCGAGGATATCACTTCGCTCGACGTGTCTATTGCAGCTGGTAAAGGTGATCAACTTGCTAATGAGATTTATGAGTTCACCGGTCAGATGCTTGGTGAAGCCTGTGCTGACTTTGCAGCCTTCTCTTCACCCGAAGCCTTCATCTTCTTCGGTGGTATGACCAAGGCAGGCGAACTGATTATGAAGCCTATTCGTGAGACCTACGACAAGTGTGTGTTGAAGATTTTCAAGGGCAAAGCAAAGTTCCTTGTCAGTGGACTCGATGGTTCGTCGGCTGCCGTTCTCGGCGCTTCTGCCATCGGTTGGGACATTTAGTTTCCGAAAAGAAAACATAGGGTTTGCAACCGGCAAACTCATAGTTTGCAACCAGGAAACTCCTAGTTTGCAACCAGCAAACCTAAAGAAGACTTCCAGCGAAAGCATTTGCATTCCACTGGAAGTCTTTGATTTACTGTCTACAGGCTGTCACACTCTTTTAACCATAGAGCACTGGCGGCATCACTTGGCATACGCCAGTCGCCACGAGGTGAGAGGCTTACATTACCCACCTTTGGTCCATCAGGCAGACAAGAACGTTTGAACTGTTGGTTGAAGAAACGTCGGCAGAAGGTCTTAAGCCACTTCTTGATGGTTTCATCAGAATACTTCTGACCAAAGGCTGCCTGAGCCAACATGAATATCTTACCAGGACGGAATCCCAGTCGTAGATGATAATAAAGGAAGAAATCGTGAAGCTCGTAAGGACCTACGAGGTCTTCCGTTTTTTGTGCTATATTACCTTGATCATCTGCTGGTGTGAGTTCAGGTGAGATTGGTGTGTCGACAACGTCGAGTAGTGTTGCTCGCTGCTCCTTGAAGGCTGGTTGGTTGGCTGCGTATCGGATGAGGTACTGAACAAGGGTCTTTGGCACACTGGCATTGACGCCATACATCGACATGTGGTCGCCATTATAAGTACACCATCCAAGTGCCAGTTCTGAAAGGTCGCCTGTGCCGATGACCATTCCACCTATTTGATTGGCCACATCCATGAGTATCTGAGTACGCTCACGAGCCTGTGAGTTCTCGTAGGTGACGTCGTGGTTCGTAGCATTATGTCCGATGTCTTCGAAATGTTGTGTTACTGCTTTGGCGATGCTTATCTCACGCTGAGTGATACCCAGTGTCGTCATCAATTGGACAGCATTATCGTGTGTACGGTCAGTGGTGCCGAATCCAGGCATGGTGATGCCTACAATGCCTTTACGCGGAAGCCCTAGTTTGTCGAAGGCGCGCACCACGACGAGTAATGCCAGTGTAGAGTCAAGTCCTCCACTGATGCCGATGACCACCTTGTCAGAATGAGTATGTTGAAGTCGTTTACACAGACCCATCGTTTGAATGTTGAGTATTTCCTCACAACTCTCTACCATCTTATTGTCAGCAGGTATGAAGGGGTGAGGATTCACCTCTCGGATAAGTTTGAAGTCACGTGGTGATACGGGTTTAGCATCAACCATTAGTGCATGAGCTCCATCCTGGGCTGTACGGAAAGTTGTGTTGTTCTGACGTTCTGAACGAAGACGCTCGATGTCTATCTGTTGAATACGAAGTTGGGGATCCAGAGCAAACCGGTCTGCCTCGCAGAGCATGCGTCCGTTCTCAAAAATCATAGCATTGCCTCCGTAGACCACATCCTGGGTTGACTCTCCAAAGCCGCAACTGCTATAGACATAAGCACACATCATTCGTGCACTCTGTTGTTTTAAGAGTGAGCAGAGATAAGAGTGTTTGCCGATGAGTTCGTTGCTCGCTGATAGGTTTACAATGATGTCGGCTCCAGCTAATGCGAGATTATTGCTGGGCGGTAGTGGTGCCCATACATCCTCACAAATCTCTACCCCGAAGCATGCTCCATCACAGGTACGAAACACTTGTGGCTCGTTTGACACCTTAACAGGATTGCCTGCCAGGTAAATGGATTGTGGCTGAAGGTCGGTAGCCGAGGCAAACCATCGTTTCTCGTAAAACTCGTTGTAATTAGGCAGATAGGTCTTAGCTACGAGACCGAGTATAGTGCCTCGCTGAATCACTACTGCACAGTTGTAGAGCAGAGAGCCTATGCGTACTGGGAGTCCTACGACCGAAATAATATCAAGCATGCGGCTGAAGTCGAGTAGCATCAACAAACCTTCCTCAGACTTACTGAGCAAGAGGTCCTGTCGGAAGAGATCCTGACAAGTATAGCCAGTGATGCAGAGCTCAGGAAAAACGATAAGTTCTACGCCTTTTCCCTCTGCTTGGGCTATCTGACTCTCTATCTGCTGAATGTTGTAATCAGTATCGGCTACGCGCACACCTGGTATGGCAGCAGCCACATTGATAAGTCCGTATTTCATTGGTTTAGAATTTCTTTTTTCATTTTTTCTATGTCAACGACCATCGAGCGTACTGGCTTGTCGTCTTCGATGAGTGTATAGATAATGGCTGGTTGTTCGAAAAAGGCATTATCAGTAAATGCATGAAGCTTATAGAACTTCACCGTATCGATACGTAGTTGTAGATCGATAGCTGGTTTCAGCATAAATGGCTTGTCGCGCTTGTAGGCTATCACCTGAATACCAATGCGTTCGAAGTCATTGAGGTCCTCACGTCCGAATTCCTCAATGAAGAGTTTTGTGTTGGGCTCCACTTCATCGCTACACACCAGTCGCCAGTTATTACCTTCAACCTTCAGAAATACAAAGCGCATGTAGTAATTAGAATCGTTGACGAAGTAACTCTCAAATCGCGTCTGCATCAGTTCTTTCACATCCATAGGCACGAAGGCGAGATAGGCTGAGAGTTGTTCCCCACCCTTTCTCTCCTCAGGTTTAGCCTTGAATGTAATGGGACGGTCAGCAGGCTCGGGCTCTATAGGATCGGCATCGGACTTCGCTTTCTTCTTCATCTCCACCACACGCTGGGTGTCGTAGTTCTCTTCTCCGATAACCACCACCTCTGTCTTACGCATGGGCACCTGAAAGCCGTCTTCATCTTCTACCAATACGATATCCTTTCCTTGGAAGCCGGCTACACGTCCGCCTCCTATCTCACTTAAGAATCTTACTTTATCGCCTATCTTCATTTTAATATAAATAATGTATTTAACGAGGATTATGGGATTAGAAGCGAACTATCACCGTAGCTCAAGAAACGGAAATCGTGGGCCAAGGCGTAGTCGTAAATTTTCCGCCAGTCACCATGCACAAAGGCACTGACAAGAAGCAATAATGTGGACTGTGGCTGATGAAAGTTTGTGACGAGCATTTTCACAATCTTATAGTCGTAGCCAGGAGCAATGATAATCTGCGTACTGCTATGAAGGGTTTCCAACCCGTTGCGGTCAAGCCAGTCGAGCAACGATTGAATGGCGGACTTTATTTCGACATTATCATCCGTCCTCTCATAAGGTTCCCATTGGTTTACGTGAAGCCCATCCTCTGTGATGTCTGGATGGCGCAAGGTCTTGAGTCCCATATAAAAGAGACTTTCAAGGGTGCGCACGCTTGTGGTGCCTACTGCTATGGCTTGACAGTTGTGCCGAAGCAACTTAACAAGTGTCTGACGGCGCACGCTGATATACTCTGTGTGCATCTCGTGACCCTCGATCTCTTCGCTCTTCACAGGTTTGAATGTACCCGCTCCAACGTGGAGCGTTACCTCTTCACGGTCGATGCCGTGGGCGTCAATATCCGATAGAACCTCAGGGGTGAAATGCAGTCCGGCAGTGGGGGCTGCCACGCTACCCTTAATCTTGGAATAAACTGTCTGATAAGTAGTCTTATCACTCTCCTGCGTCTCACGATTCAGATATGGCGGAATCGGCAGTTCGCCCATCGACTCAAGAATCTCTGCAAAGGAAATACTATCATTGTTCCAATGGAAATCTACACGATAGCTGGTGCCATGAAGTAAACCGCGTGAAGCTGTTATGGTAAGCGTCTCTCCATTTACGATGACAGTTCTCGTCAAGACGCCTTCCTTCCATTTCTTCAAGTTACCGACTAAGCAGAGCCAAGCACAGTGTCCGCGCATCTGAAACATCTGCTCGTAGTCTGCAGGTTCAATAGGCTCCAGAAGGAATACCTCTATGAGTGCCCCCGTTTCCTTACGAAAATGAAGACGTGCTTGTATAACCTTCGTATTATTGAAAATCATCAACGCCCCTGAAGGCAAATAGTCTGAAAGATGATAGAAAACATCTTCCTCTACTCTACCCTGACGATAGACAAGCAACTTAGAATGGTCGCGTTGTGCAATAGGAAACTTGGCTATGCGCTCGTCGGGTAAAGGATAATTATAATCGCTGATATGTATATGTTTTGTATCCATTTGACTAATTAATATACAAGAAGTAACAAGCCTTGAATATGGAAAAGATAAAGGTATAAATCAATACAGAGACCACAACCTCGGCATCTTGCGTTTCATAGCCAGTAGAGGTATATTGCTCAGAGACATAAGTGGATTTGGATTCAAAGAGACGCTGCTCAATACGTTTCATGCCACACCACACAGCAACGCCTACTATACCGCCCCATAGAATTCCCACAAGAATGTCGCCAAGGAAGTGGACGCCCAGATAAATGCGTGTCCAACAGTTAATCAATGACCAGATGACTAAAGCAATGGAAAGTACCTTGTTACGGATGAGCAGGACGAAAAAAACAGCAAGACTGAACGTATTGGAGGCGTGGGCAGAGAAAAAGCCGTAGCTTCCACCGCGATAGCCATTGACAAGATCAACATCCATCCCGATAATGGGATCGTGGGTAGGACGCCAACGGGCTACCATTGGCTTCACAAAGATATCATCGAGTGAACCTGCTAACACTACACATGTCAGAGCAGCGCCTACTATCAGGAGCATCTTCTGCCACTGGTCATTATTCTTGATGACGAGATACAGCAGGGCTATATAAAGCGGTATCCATGTAGAAGCTGTGGTCAACGTCTTCACTAGTCCATCAAGGAACAGTGAGTCGCTACCATTGAGTGCCAGGAGCCACTGTCTGTCAATATCGATTATTTCATAAAGACTCATTTATATTTTACATTTATATCTTTTCAATATCCGTGGACTTGATCCAACCCTTACGTCCGTCAGAGACACTTATCTGCTTCCAGTCGGTCATGGTGTCATCAGTCACAGTTACGGTAGTACCTTCGTGAAGGACAAAAGCCGACTTGCCATTAGCCGACGGACTGGTCATGATAACGGTCTTGCTTACCATAATGACGGCACCGTCGCGATGACGCTGTTCGTGCTTCTGTTGCCATGCGAAGAGATTGCTCAGTAAGAATACCACAAAAAAGGCGATGCCTCCAAAGAAGCCAATCTTACGAAATCCCACACCACCTGCGAAGAGATAGAGCAAGGCGAGCACAATGACGAGTGCCAATGAAATGATAGCGAGATATGCCCATGCATCGGAGTTGAGCAGACGCACCAGGGAGTGATACCATGTTACGAAGAACATTTCCGTTGCAGGCTTTATCTTATCGACGGTCTTACTCTGAGCCAACTGCAGGTTGTGGCGTATGTCGGCATCACTGGGCGATAACAGAAGTGCACGCTCGTAGTTGAGAATAGCCTGTGTTATCTTGTCTGTACGGTAGTAGGCATTGCCTAAGTTGTAGTAGACATCGGCACTGACGCCTGTTTTCAGTAAGTCCTCATACATATCGATAGCCTGTTGGAATTCGCCTCGTTGGTAGGCTTGGTCGGCTTCTTGTTTGGTAACAGCATGAATACTGACTGAAAGCATCAACAGACAGAGCAGTATGGTTGCTTTTAGAGGCTTTTTCACTTTGCGTTTCATGTTGTTTTCTATATGTTCGATAGCAGTTATAGCAGTATCGTAGACTTTGTTCATATTACCCTTAGGATCGCCAGGTGCATATCGCTCATACTCGCATTCATCAATGGCAGCGATGAACTGTGCTGTGGTCTCCTGTTCAACGTTGCGTTCGAGCAGGCGCTCGTTTATATTGTCACGCGATAGTTGCTCAACTGGCATATTGAGCTTGTCGCCAACATATCCCCAAAGGGCACGCAGAACTTCGTCGTAGAACTCGCCAGGTTTATTGTCCTTCATCAGTCGGGCGGCCTTCTTCAAACGTTTCGTAGCCACCTTATTGGCACGCTTACCTCGATTCTTCACGATATCGGCATTATCAATTGCCCGTTGACGGAAAATGATGAATAAGGAGAAGAAAACAAGCAACATGATGCCCAGTGCAAGCAAATACGACCTTGAGCCAAACAACTGGCCTCCTTGCTGCTGCAAACTACTAGTACCTTGATGTATGGGATAAATATCATTGTCGTCCTGACTCTCGAATGACTGATTGCTGTCTCCCTGCTGACTATTGCCCTTGCTGACATTCAAATGAAAAGCTTCGGTCGTAATCGTCTTGTATTGATGTTCTTCATTATCATAATAAATGAAACTGATGGGAGGAATATCGTATTTACCAGGATTACGAGGCACAGCGGTATATTCATACTCCATAAACCCTTCAATGCCAAGGGGACTCACTTGTGTACTGTCAGTAGACTGAGGCTCGTAGGTGTCAAAGTCGGATGGGAAGACTATCTCCGGCTGAGATACCATATTCAGGTTACCCTTACCACTTATTCGGACCTTTATGGTCACTACCTCATTGGTTTTGGGGGTTGTATTGTCAATTGTGGACTTAATTTTAAACTGGCCAACACCACCAGAGAAACCTACTGGTTTATCAGCAAGGGCATCCACCTGGATATGAAGTGCCTCGGTGGGGATGATACGGTCGTCGTAGATCTCGCCTGAACCACCATTCATAATCTCCTCAAATGGGTCGATGTTTTGTTTACGTCGCACAATGGAGACATTGAAGGGAATAGAGGGTATCTCAAGACGTCCTGTCTCTTGTGGGAACAATAGATACTCTCTCCATTTTACAACAATATATGGTGTGCCGTTGATATTTTCCATCTGACGACTGACTTGTTTGCGGGGGTCAGTCATGGGATAGGTGGTAAACTGTTGTAAGTCGGGCAACTCACCCTCAACATTTGAGAGGTTGACCGACGTGTATATCTTGTAGGTCAGAATGAGAGGCTCTTGTTCAACAATACGATTCTTTGAGGCGGTAACCTTGATAAAGACCTCTGATGAAGAAGACTGCTTAACTGACACTTGTTTTTTGTCAGATACAATGACACGCACGTCATTCGACCGGAGTAGCTTACCGTTGACCTTTGATGTAGCACTCTTAAAGGTAAATGTTCCTGCTTTATTGGCTACGAAAGTATAGATGTAGGTCAGTTGAGTGTTATAGGTGGTCTTGCCATTGATGCTGGTCATACTTGACGACATCGACGTTGCAGGTCCGTAGACGAGTTTGAAGGCATCTTGAGGAAAGTCACCCAGGTGGAACTGATCCATACTCTCAGCATCCACTACATATTCAATTCTGAACTTATCGCCCACACTGACATAGTCGGGGCCGGTAGCTTTAAGCGTCTGAGCCTTGACTACGCCTGCTGAGAGGCATATCATGATTATAAGAAAAATCAGAAAACGTTTCATCTTCAATTTCTATTACCAGTTCTTCCTGTTAGGACGACGTGCAGGCATACCTTCCTTGTTGACTTCCTTCATGCGCTGCTGAACCTCCCTTTCTTTTTGCATCGCGTTCCTCAGCATCTGGTCCATCTTCTGCTGTTCCATATTCTGAGGCTGTTGTTGCTGTTGCTGAGGCTGTTGTTGCTGTTGCTGGGGCTGTTGTTGCGGTTGTTGCTGAGTACTGTCATTCTGTTGTTTATCCTGATTATGGTCGTCCTCTTTATTCTCATTGTTATTCTGTTGCTGCTGTTGTTGTTGCTGCTGATTCTTTCTCAATTGTTTCATACAAACCACCAAATTATATCGGGCTTCATTATCAGAGGGGTTTTTGCGGAGGGCATCTTTATAAGAGGCAATGGCTTTACGTAGGTTTGTCTGTTGTTCATCATCTCCTTTCGACTGCGACAACGACTGATACATCACACCAGTATTATAATGCGACATAGCACTTACAATGTGATTGCTCTCGTAATCAGCTGACAAATGATATAGTGAGTCAACCTGCGCACGTAAAGAGTCGGCAGCAGCTTCCTCTATCTTTGGCCAAGGACGCCAATAGTCTGCTGGTAACAACGATGTGGCGAGATTATAAACCACTCGTGCATTAGTACTGTCAATATCGTAGGCCTTTTTGTAAAAGGTGAAGGCATCGTCACGGTGCCCGTCACGAAAGAGTTTGTTGCCTTCGCGCAGATACTTTCTCACTGTCTTGACATGTGGATTGGTCTGCGCAGTCAGATGACAGACGGGCAATATAAACAGCAGACTGACTATAATACACTTCATTACTCTCATTTCTTAAACAGTTTAAGATGTTTCAGACGCGGGTTCTTACGCTCTAGAATACATATTTCAAGAATCAGCAGTATGAGGGCAATAATCCCCACAGCCTGATACTGATCATCGTATTCAGAAGTGATGTTATACTCACCGCGTTCCAACTTATTCAACTCGTCTTCCAATAGTTTCTGAGCATTGGAGTTGTTCTCCACATGGATATATGCGCCGCCTCCGGCTTGAGCGATAGACTGACACATCGACTCGTTCAATTTCGATAATACCTTCGTACCCGTTTCATCGACTATAAACTTACCTGTTTCAGGATTGGGGACAGGAGCACCATCTTTAGAACCTATACCAAGCATAAATACGTTACATCCATCCTCTTTAGCCGCTTTAGCAGCCTCCTCAGCACCACCCTCATGGTCTTCACCGTCGGTAATGATAATGATAGCCTTACCGATACCCTCCTGTTGGGTGAAACTGCTACTTGCCAACTCAATGGCTTGAGCGATGTTCGTACCTTGATTAGTCAACATCGCAGGCGAGATGTCATTAAGAAACATCTTGGCTGAAACGAAATCGTTGGTGATAGGCAACTGAACGAAGGCATCACCGGCGAATACTATTAGCGCTATCTTGTCGTTGACAAACTTGTTAAGGAGACTTTCAATCATCATCTTCGAACGAGACAGACGACTGGGAGTCACATCCTGAGCCATCATGGAGTTGCTGACATCAATGGCAATGACCATCTCGATACCTTGACGTTCAACCTTAGTGATGCGACCAGATAACTGAGGTCGAGCCAACATAACGATAAGCAGAGTCATTACAGTCTCAAGGATACAGAACTTGACGAGGGGCCTCCATGATGACACATCGGGCATTAGTTTAGATATAATTTGAAGGTCACCAAACTTACGCAGAGACTTCCGTTGCTGAAGACGCATAAGGTAAAAGATAACGCCTAACAGAACTACTATTGTAAGCAGATAGAGATAGTGTGGGTCTTGAAATCTAAACATATTATGGTATCCTCCTTAACACGGTTATTCTTAATAAGACTTCGAGCATGAGTGCTATTAAAGCGAAGAGTACAAACCACTGGAACATATCCTTGTATCGGGTAAAGGTCTGCACATCGTACTTTGACTTCTCAAGTGTGTCTATTTCCTTATAGATTTGCTTCAATTCCTCATTATTGGTGGCACGATAGAATTTACCACCCGTGGTGCTGGCGATACCTTGAAGTGTCTCGGTATCAATCTCAACAGGCAAACGAAGATACTGCATAAAACCACCAACAAAGACGGGCTGAAGGGCAGTGCCATTGGTGCCTACACCAATAGTGTAAACTTTAATCTTTTTGCTCTTGGCTATCTCGGCTGCCTGAAGGGGTTGTATGTCGCCAGTATTGTTTGTTCCATCGGTTAGTAGGATTACAACCTTGCTCTTAGCTTTCGACTTATCCAAACGGTTGATGGCACTCGCAAGTCCCATGCCAATGGCTGTACGGCCATCAATAACCCCCTGAAGGATAAACTCATCGTCTATCTTATTGAGCATAGACAAGAGAGCAGCATGGTCAAGTGTCATAGGGCACTGGGTAAAGGCTTCTCCACCAAAGATCGTGAGTCCTATATTATCATCAGCACGGTCTGAGATAAATTCAGAGGCTACCTTGCGTGCTGCCATAATACGATCGGGCTGAAGGTCCTTAGCCAACATTGATGTAGAGACATCCATTGCCAACATAATATCAATTCCCTCTACCGAACGTGTCTCAGTGGTGTTGTAGGTCTGAGGACGAGCCATAGCAATAACGAGAAGCGCAAAAGCTATTACACGAAGAATGGGAAGTATCGGCATGAGCAGGACTCGCCAACTGCGAGGCATACGGTCGAAAGCGGAGGTGTCAGCCATACGTATTGTAGGCTCGCTCTTCTTCCTGAACATTACATACCATATTATATAAGGTATGATGAGCAGCAATAGCAGAAGGTATTCTTTATTCAGAAATTCCATATCCTTACAGTTTTATAGCAGATCATTGAGATAACTGATGACGAAGAGAATCAGTGCCACGATACCTGCGACTAGAAGATAAACACTGATTTGCAGTATAATACGACTCTTTCGAGAACGTTGCTGCTCATTGGTCAACTCAGGTTTTATAATCTCTTCGGTAGGCATATTCTCAAGCTTGGTCTGGTTGATAAAATCAATGGCATTCACCAGGTTGGCATCGTTCTCATTAATCTGTGTGGAGTATTTCGCAAACTTCACTAAATCAGCAGTATCGAATAAACGACGAAGTTCATCAAGCGACTTGGGGTCGTCAGAATGAGTCAAACGGTCGATAATCTCACTACTGGTCATTTCCATCGCGTTGAAACCGTAACGTTCATTGATATATTGGCGTAAAGTATCGGTTAACTTGGTGTAGTACTCCTTTTGATTATCAGAGGATGACATCTTCTCAGCTTTGATTCTTTCGATTGATTTCATCGCCTTAAGATGGGGTAACTCATGTTTCACAATGCGAATCTTGGCTATCACTGGCTTGTTGGTTAACAAATGATATGCCAAGTAGATTATCGTAAGCAGCACGAGAGGCAGCAGAATGGTTAACCACAGACCTCTACCCCATTCGTCCTCGTTCCAATTGAATTCCACATCTTGAACATCTTTTGGACCATAATACTTGGGGCCGTTAAATTGCTCAACAAACGTGGTATCTACGTCAACAGTAAGCACTTTCAATGGAAGAGAGTTGGTCTGATACTCTTCACCATCAACAATCACTTTGAATGGTGGTATCTCATAAAGTGTATCGACAAAAGAAGTGAGCATATATGATCTCGACTGACGCAGAATGTTTCCTGGCAGTTTCTCATCGTCATTAACTATTTGTCCTAAACACTCAATGTCAATAGGCAAAAGTGTTTCAGTAGGAAACTCAACGTGAGCTCCAGACTTTGCTTCTACAGATACTGTTACAGGCACGTGTTCACCTATCAAGATCTCGAGGGATCCGATACGTGCTTCTACCTTGGGCTTTTGGGCATAGATGAGCATTGGAATAAAGCCCAACAAAACAACTAAACAATATTTATATTTAATAGTTTTCACCTTTCAACCTTTTAACCTTTTCCTAAATAGTACGATGAGAGACTTGACATAATCTTCATCGGTAGCAATACTTACACTGTCTACCCTACTCTTTGCAAATGTGTCATTCAGGTCAGACTGACGCTGGAGCCAGACTTGATGATAGGTATTGCGTATTTTCTTACTACTTGTATCTACATACTGCTCAAAACCATTCTCAGCATCGACAATGCGAATCAGCCCGATATTCGGCAATTCAGCAGCACGCTTGTCGTACACCTGTATGGCTACGATGTCGTGTTTGCGATTAGCAATAATCAGTTGTTGCTGAAAACTCTCCTTAGTATAGAAGTCACTTAACACAAATGCTGTACAACGACGCTTCGATACACCTGTGAGAAACTCTATAGCTTGAGCAATATTAGTCTGACGATTATCAGCCTTGAAGTCGAGCATTTCACGAATGATATACAGAATATGCTTACGACCTTTCTGAGGAGGAATATATTTCTCTATCTTGTCAGAGAAGAAAATAACGCCTATCTTATCATTGTTCTGGATAGCTGAAAACGCAAGTGTGGCTGCAATTTCAGTCACCAAGTCGCGTTTCATTTGCTTTTGCGTACCAAAATCAAGCGAGCCACTCACATCAATAAGAAGCATGACGGTTAACTCGCGTTCCTCTTCAAACACCTTAATATATGGTTTGTTGAAACGGGCTGTCACATTCCAGTCAATGTCACGAACATCATCCCCATATTGGTACTCACGCACTTCAGAGAAAGCCATACCTTTACCTTTGAAGGCAGTATGATACTGACCGGCAAAGATATTGGAACTCAAGCCTCGGGCTTTGATTTCGATTTGACGTACTCGTTTTAAGATTTCACTGGTCTCCATTGATGCGGAAGCAAATAGTATTATTTATTCACCAAACCCTTTATCAAGGCACTTCTACTTTATTGATAATCTGACTGATAATCTCCTCGCTACTGGTATTGCTGGCTTCTGCCTCGTAGGTCAGTCCAATACGATGACGTAGTACATCGTGAGCTACAGCACGTACATCTTCAGGTACTACATATCCACGACGCTTAATGAAGGCATAAGCACGAGCCGCCTTAGCCAAATTGATAGATGCACGAGGAGAACCGCCAAATGCTATCATATCCTTCAAGCTTTTCAGACCATAGCGTTCGGGATAACGACTTGCAAAGACGATATCAGCGATGTACTGTTCAATCTTTTCATCGATATAAACCTCACGAACCACCTCGCGGGCTTTTAATATCTCACTTGCAGTTGTGACGGGACGTATCTCAGGTAACTGACCACCGATATTCTCACGGATGATTCGTTTTTCCTCATCAAGCGTAGGATAGTCTATAACGACTTTCAGCATAAAACGGTCCATCTGAGCCTCGGGCAAGGGATAGGTCCCTTCTTGCTCAATGGGATTCTGTGTAGCCATCACAAGGAAGGGGGTCGGAAGAGCAAAGGTCTCACTACCTATGGTCACTTGTTTCTCTTGCATAGCCTCCAATAACGCGCTCTGAACCTTTGCTGGGGCACGATTGATTTCATCTGCCAATACAAAATTGGCAAATACAGGACCTTTCTTCACGAGGAATTTCTCGTCTTTCTGGGAATAAATCATTGTACCAGTAACATCTGCTGGTAAAAGGTCTGGAGTAAACTGAATACGACTATAGTCGGCATCAATGAGTTGTGACAGAGACTTAATAGCTAAGGTTTTTGCTAAGCCAGGTACTCCTTCCAGTAGAATATTTCCATCGCTCAACAGACCGATAAGCAGTGAGTCTACCAAATGTTTTTGACCTACAATGATACGATCCATGCCTGTCACGAGATTAGTGACAAAAGCGCTTTGTTGTTCAATCCGGATGTTTAGTTCACGGATATCAATATTTTCTGCCATTGCTTCTATATGTTAATTGTTATTTGCGAAATTTTTGTCTTGCAGCATCCTTGACTTTAAGCTTAGGAATTTTGATACTCTGTCCAACCTTAATGGGGTCAGTGCTCTTGATTCCGTTGTATACTTCTATGTAGCACTCCATTCCCGGGCCAAGCGCACGACGGGAGATGCGATAGAAAGTGTCACCTTCTTTTACCATTTCGACATGATCGAGACCTACTATTATGTAAGCGCCCAATCTGACACGCTGATCCATCGCCTCATATTTTTTGTACTCGGGTTCAAGCGCTTTTGTAGATTCTTCTTTAACTATTGTTTCTTTATTTAGTTCATCATCTGTTTTTATAGAGACCTCATCATTGGGCTCTTTCACAGTATTTTTTGAAGCCTTTCTGACACTATCGAGCTTAGCTTCTTTTATCTCGATAATTTTGTTTTTCGAAGAGATAGTATCAGGTGAAACAATGGAAGCTTTGGTAGGAATGATGATAGGTGCATCGTGATGATTGCTACCTAAATAGTATCCTAAAGCGAAACATAATCCGCTGAGCAATACAACAATAGGAATCCATAACATCCATCGCTTTTGGAAATGCGAAGAAGTGGTTTCCGAGTCTTCAAAGGTCATCGGTGAAATGTTCTCGGGCTTCTCTTCTGCGGCTTCATATAGCTTGGTTGCAACGTCATGAACGGAGTTGTCAGATTTCGTTTCTTGTTTTACTTCCTCGGCGTTCTCTTCAACAAATGTAATAGTTGAAGGTGTTTCGTCAACAGGTGATTCTTCTGTTTCAGTTATAGAATTTACTTCTACAGGAACATCGACTGGGACTGTTGCTTCATCTTCAATATTGCCAGATTCGCTTTCATCAGATTCATCAGCAAAGTTAACACCTTCATTAAGTACTACAGTCTCAAATTGTGAGAACGGTTTGTTAACCAAATCTTTCATCGCTGCATCAGGAGTAAACGTCAGTTTCGAATGGCTGTTAATGACTACTCGCTCACCAGTATTGACATTCACGCTCTCTCTTGCACCAACATCAACAATTTTGAAAGTTCCTAAGCCTTTTACCTTCACGAGACGATCCTGTGAGATGCCGTCACGAATAACGTCAACCATTGAAGCAATAAACTGTTGTGCTTCCTTCTTGCTCAGACCATGTTTGTCAACAAGGATGGCTGAAAGTTCATTCAAATTAATCTTGCTCATTATTCACTTCCTCCATTCTTAATTTCATCTTTCCAACTGGGATTAGGCTTGAAACCTAAAACTAGTTTGGGCGGAACAAGCATGCGCTGACCAGAGACGGGATTTACCATGATGCGCTCCAATTTCTTTTTAACTTCAAATATGCCGAAGTTAGGTAATTGAACTGCATTACCCTCCATAAAGCAATCACCCATAGCTCCTATTAAGGTGTTTAACATCTGTTGAGTGTTGTCTGTCTTTTGTGCTGTGCGTTTCGACAGCTCTGCTATGAATTCCTTGTTATTCATTATAATTGAAATTGATCAATTTACCTTAGTTATTCCATTCATGTCTACTAACAACTCGACCATAATGGTCAAAATATTCATAATCAAATAGTGATACATCATAGAACTCACCAATTTCCAATTGACTTTCACGAGCATCGATTAGAACCTCAGGGTCTACTTCGGGTGATGAATACTGAGTGCGCCCCACATAATAATCACCCTCAAGACGATCGATAACAACGGTTTGAGGATGTTCCATCAGACGTTGCGCTACATCATAATCTATATCACGTTGAATGTCGTACAGTCGTTTCAGCCTCTTTTTCTTCACATCCTCGGGCACGTCATCCTCATAGTTTGTGGCTGCATAGGTGCCGTCTTCCTCGGAATATGCGAAGGCTCCCATACGTTCAAAACGGGCACTGATGACGAATTGTTCTAATGCTTGGAAATCGTCATCTGTCTCTCCTGGGAATCCAACCAACATCGTAGTTCTAAGGAAAATGCCGGGTACCTCCTCACGGATGCGATTAATCAAGTCGACAGTCTCTTGGCTAGTGATATGACGATGCATCCTGTCTAACACATTATCACTGATATGTTGTAGGGCAATGTCAAGATATTTACAGACATTCTCACGTTCACGCATCACCTTTAAGAGATTCAATGGGAAGTTAGTCGGATATGCGTAATGCAAACGAATCCAACGTACGCCAGGAATTACAGACATACGATCGATGAGTTCTGCTATTTTCTGTTCACCATATAAATCAAGGCCATAATAGGTTAATTCCTGAGCTATTACATTAAATTCCTTTACACCACGACTGACTAGTTCACGAACTTCGTCAAGAACAACTTCCATCGGACGACTTTGATGATGCCCAGTAATATAAGGAATGGCACAGTAAGCACATCGTCTGTCGCACCCTTCGCTTATCTTGATATAGGCATAGTGAGATGGAGTGGTAAGATGGCGACTATAACCATTGTTCGTCACTAAAACCGTGTCTTCAGAAGATAGATGCTTATTTAAGTCGAAAAGGAGTTCTTTGTAATTAAACTTACCATACCAACCATCAACCTCTGGTATTTCTTTTTCAAGATCAGCCAGATAACGCTCAGACAAACAGCCCATTACATATATACGCTTAACTTGTCCTTGCTTTTTTCGAACTACTTGTTCTAATATAGTATTAATACTTTCCTCTTTAGCATCAGCGATGAAACCGCAGGTGTTGACTACTACTACTTCTCCATGCGGGTTAACACTATCATGCGTTACATGATAGCCATTAGACTCAAACATACCCATTAAAACCTCAGAATCTACTAGATTCTTAGAGCATCCCAAGGAGATAAAATCTATAGTAGCCATTTTCATGTTATAGGAATTGGAGATTAATTCACATCACTCTTAAAAAGAGAATCAACAAATGCTTCGCGATCGAATGGTTGTAAATCTTCCATTCCTTCACCTAAGCCGATATATTTTACGGGAACTTTCAGTTGGTCGCTAATACCGATGACTACGCCACCTTTTGCAGTTCCATCCAGTTTTGTGATGGCTAAAGAAGATATCTGCGTAACGGCAGCAAACTGCTTGGCTTGTTCAAAAGCATTTTGCCCGGTAGAACCATCGAGAACTAGCATTACATCGTGTGGAGCATCAGGGATAACCTTTTTCATCACCTCTTTGATTTTCTTCAGTTCATTCATTAGCCCTACTTTGTTGTGGAGACGTCCCGCTGTGTCGATAATCACAACATCAGCACCATTAGCCTTGGCACTTTGTAATGTATCAAAAGCTACAGAGGCTGGATCACTGCCCATTTGCTGCTTGATAACTGATACACCAACACGCTCGCCCCAGATACAAATTTGTTCTACAGCAGCAGCACGAAATGTATCTGCGGCTCCAAGATAGACTTTCTTGCCAGCTTGCTTGAATTGCCATGCTAACTTACCTATTGTGGTGGTTTTGCCCACACCGTTGACACCAACAACGAGAATGACATATGGTATAGAAGATTTATTTAACTGATCAATAGAAATACTATCAGTGTTTGTGTCATTCTCTTTGAGTAAAGCGGCTATTTCCTCACGAAGAATAGTATTCAATTCAGAGGTGGAAACGTATTTATCACGAGCTACACGATTCTCGATGCGTTCAATGATTTTGAGCGTTGTTTCCACACCAACATCACTTGTGATAAGGACTTCCTCAAGATTATCAAGAACTTCATCATCGACCTTCGATTTACCGGCTACGGCTCGAGCTAGTTTATCAAAGACAGATGTCTTGGTCTTTTCGAGTCCACGGTCAAGTGTTTCTTGCTTCTTCTTTCCAAACAAACCAAATAAAGCCATAGTAAAATACTTTTTTTCTTTTAATGCGACAAAGATACAAAGTTTTTCTGACTCATGCAAACATTATAACAATTCTTTAACCGCTTTTTCACTTACTTAATGCTTTTTCGATGAAATCGGACAAAAAAAAAGGATACCCATGATGAGCATCCTCTTTTAAGAGTGTTCTTGTTTTCTCAAAGACCGATGAAATGGACTTAAGCTTCAGCAGAAGCCTCAGTTGTCTCTTCAGCAGCAGGAGTTTCCTCGACTGCAGCAGCAGCGGCAGCTGCTTTCTTCTCTGCAACCTTCTGTGCAATAGCCTCGTTAACCTTCTTCTCCTCAGCAAGTGCCTTAGCTGCTGCATCTTTTTTAGCCTTAGCCTCTTCAGCAGCAATCTTATCAAGCCCTTTTTGCTTATCAGCCTTCCATGCATCAAACTTCTTCTGAGCGGTAGCCTCGTCGAAAGCACCTTTCTTAACGCCACCACGTAGATGTTTCATCAACATCACGCCCTCACGACTAAGAATGTTTCTAACGGTGTCAGTGGGCTGTGCGCCGACCTCCAGCCAATACAATGCACGGTCAAAATTCAAGTCTACCGTGGCAGGATTGGTATTAGGATTGTAAGTACCAATCTTTTCAGTGAAACGACCATCACGTGGTGCACGAGCGTCAGCGACAACAATGCGATAGAATGCATAGCTCTTACGACCGCCGCGCTGTAATCTGATTTTAGTTGCCATTTTTTAAATGTTTAATGTTAAATAAATTTGAATTTCATGCTACTATCTCGTAATAGCGGGTGCAAAATTACTCTTTTTTTATTAAATGTGCAAATATTTTCGAGTTTTCTTTTTTTTATAGACGATTTTTTGTAATTTTGTCATCGATATGAAGAGCGAATTGTCTGTTTTAATACCGTCATACAATAGTGATTTCCGAAAACTTGTGAAATCATTGAGTTCTCAGTTGTCACAATTATCGTCAATCATTCGATATGAGATTATTGTTGCAGATGATGGTTCTACCGATCGTAAGTTTCTTTCACTAGGTGACGATTTCAAATCATTACCCCATTTTACTCTCATCACACGTAAAGAGAATGTGGGACGTGCAGCAATCCGAAATTTCCTTGCACAACAGGCTCACTATCAGTGGCTTGTTTTTTTGGATTGTGACATGTCGATTGAAAATTCTGATTTCATTATAAAATACTTGTCGACAGATGAAGAACAAAAAGTCGTTTGCGGGGGATATCAAGTGGGTGCTTACGACAGTTCCAACTTGCGTTATATTTATGAGAAGTCGGCTGTTCTACCCCATTGCGCACAAGCACGTAATAAACGTCCTTATCAGCATTTCTTTACAGCCAACTTTATGGTAAATCGGGAGGTAATGCTCTCCTATCCTTTTGACGAACGATTTCGCACCTATGGCTATGAGGATGTGCTCTTTGGCAAGCAATTAAAGAAAAATCACATATCCATTTCACATATTGATAATATCGTTGGACTTAATTTATTTGAGAGCAATGAGCATTTCGTCAGCAAGACAGAGGAAGGATTGCAAACACTCTTTAAGTTTCATAACGAACTACGCGGCTACTCTCAGATACTCACTTTTGTTGAAGGCATCCACTTGAATGCTGTTCGAGGCGCTATTCGCATATGGCACAAACTTTTCGGACGCATAGAGCGAAAAATTCTTTGTGGCAAGCATCCACGCTTATGCATTTTTAAGCTATATAAATTGGGATACTTTGTAAGTATATGAAAAATGATATACAACAAGAGTTACATATATAGTTTAATATATAACTTTATTATTAACCAAAACAATTACAAACAAATGAGAAGATTTGCATTCAAAATGATTTTGAAACCAGGTTGTGAGGCTGAATATGAGAAGCGCCATGCTGCCATCTGGCCTGAATTAGTCAAGATGATTAAAGAACAAGGTGTTTGTAACTACAGCATCTATTGGGACCGTGATACAAATATTCTATTTGCATATCAAGAATGTACGAAGGAAGGCAACTCGCAGGATACTGAGAATGTTGACCCTATTACTCAGCGTTGGTGGGATATGATGGCAGACATAATGGAAGTAAACTCAGACAACTCACCTGTCACGATTCCCCTGCCAGAGTTATTCCACTTAGATTAAAAGAAAGTATTTTTTTCTCACATTACGGTACTTCTGATATCGTAGTTGGATTTGATCTACATACTCTACCGTCTCGCTGCCACGCATATAACCATTTTGCACCAGCGAGTCACGGTAGTATTGTGGATCACTTAGTTTCAACACGTATTTCCTTACATCATTCCATCGCTTACTGTTAAGGCCGTCACGTTCAGCAAGTCTCATGGCATCGCGTATATGGAAATGTCCGCCATTGTATGCCGCTAATACAAATTTAACGCGTTCTTGATATTCTTTGACATCAGAAAATCTGTTGTTCAACTCAGCAATATATTTACAGGCAGCAGCAATATTCTTCTCTGGATCCAATATATCAATACGAGATAGATGTAAATAATCGGCTGTCGATGGCATAATCTGCATAAGACCCTTAGCACCAGCCCATGACGCAGCCTGAGGATCAAAAGTGGACTCCTGATAGCATTGGGCCGCTATCAGTCGCCAATCCCATCCGCAGAGTCGACTGTATTTTCTGAATAAATTATCATAATTAGAGATAGTCTTGCTGTTTAACAATGGCGCAAAAACATGACGATGAACACGTGGTTGACTAAGCCACCATTGTTCTTGGGCTATTAATTGTTTTTTATAATCTGGCTTATACCAATTTTCAAATGCCGCTTTTAGGTCTTCTTTGCCTTCAGCCATCTTCCAGCCAAGTGTAAGACTATCAGACTGAAGAGGATATGCTATAAGGTCTGCATCGCCAGATAATAATCGTTTATTCAACTCCATTGTATCACGACATACTTCCATTCTTAAGCGGACGCCCAAGTGATGAGCAAACTGTTTACATATTAAGAAATGAAGGCCTAATTCTTTACCGTGATACTCATAGTAGGTTTCAGGTCCAGAAATCGTCAATGCAATTAAATCGCCCGACATCTGGATCTGTCGCAAATCATAAACTTCAGGTTGCTCAACCCCTTTATCCCATAATGGCACATAGCCTTTCTGCTGACGAGAGCATGAAAGGCAACAAAGAATCATTATGATTGGGATAAGTCGATACATATAATGATGAAGAATTAAAGTATTTGGGAGCCTGGTTTTACCAAACTCCCAAATTCTTAGTTGTTGACAGATCCACCTACAATGTCGAGAAGTTCGCTTGTGATTGCCTGTTGTCGACTCTTATTGTATTGCAAGTTGAGTTGTCGTAAGAGTTCATCGGCATTGTCAGTTGCCGTTTGCATTGCAACCATTCGTGCGGCATGCTCAGATGCGACACTATCAAGCAGTGCAGTATAGAGCATTAGATGAGCCAGTTTAGGAATGAGTTGCGATAGCACAGTATCCATATCGGGTTCAACGATGAAGTTATCGTTGAGCGGTTTTACATCGCCTTCTTGAACCTCATGTTTTCGGCTGTGTTGCCTCAGATAATCTTGCGCTTTCTTAGTTACCACATTTGAAGTAAGGTCACGTTCGTGATCACGATCTAATTCCGACTCAATATCAATTGGAAGGAAGGTCTTCGTCGTAAGCACCTGCGAACCTGCACTCTTGAAGTGGTGATAGATAAGTTCAACCTTGTCAATCTCACCATCAGCAAAACGTTTACCTAATTCCATAGCCAAGTCAATGCACTGCTTCACATTAGGATGATCAACAACATCAGAGCGGTCGCCCTTAACGTTATAGCCCAACTTGCGTGCCTTCTCAGTAACTTTGCGTCCAATAGGATATATCTCCACATTCTCAGCTCCAAGTTGATTGGAAAGACCATTTACGGTATTCATCATCAACTTAATAACGTTAGAATTGAAACCGCCACAAAGTGACGAGTTACTGGAGAAGACCACGAGAGCCACGCGCTTAACGGGGCGTTCTTGGTCATAGATGGTCTGAGCTTCGGCTTCAGCAGCAAGAAAAGACTTGAGGATATGCTCAAGCAATGTCTCATAAGGAAGCATATTCTGAATAGCAACCTGTGCATGATGAAGCTTACTGGAAGCTACCATCTTCATTGCACTGGTAATCTTCCGAGTACTATTGACGGAAGCTATACGACCTTTAATCTCCTTTAATGACGGCATAGGCAATTAGGCTTTAAACGTAGCCGTGATATCGGCCATTACTGCTTCGATCTTGGCTGTTGTCTCATCGTCAATCTTACCTGCTGCCAGAGTCTCAATGACTTCGGGCCTGGTGGTACGTAACTTCTCAAGAAAATGATCCTGACACTCACGAACCTTATCAATGGGCACCTCACGCATCAGACCATGCACACCGCAATAAAGGATCGCAACTTGCTCACCTACGGGCATTGGGCTATATTGCGGCTGAATAAGCAACTGATTGTTCTTGCGACCGCGGTCGAGCGTCATTGCAGTCACGGCATCCATATCACTTGAGAACTTAGAGAAGGCCTCAAGCTCACGATACTGAGCCTGGTCAATCTTCAAAGTACCAGCCACCTTCTTCATAGACTTGATCTGAGCCGAGCCACCTACACGAGATACTGAAATACCTACGTTGATAGCGGGACGGAAACCTTGGTTAAAAAGATCACTCTCAAGGAAGATCTGACCATCTGTAATAGAAATAACGTTAGTCGGGATGTAAGCAGACACGTCACCAGCCTGAGTCTCAATGATAGGTAGAGCAGTAAGAGAACCACCACCACGCACATGACCTTTCATGCACTCGGGAAGATCGTTCATCTGCTCAGCCACCTCCTGTTGCTCGTTCATCTTGGCTGCACGCTCAAGCAGACGAGAATGAAGATAGAACACATCGCCTGGATATGCCTCACGTCCAGAAGGACGACGAAGGATAAGTGATACTTCACGATAAGCGACAGCCTGTTTTGACAAGTCGTCATAGACAACAAGTGCGGGCAGGCCCCGATCTCGAAAATACTCACCTATGGCAGCGCCTGCGAAAGGTGCATAATACTGCATGGCTGCGGGATCAGCTGCTGTGGCAGCAACAATTATAGTATAAGGCATCGCGCCACGCTCTTTCAAGGTCTGAACAAGAGCAGCTACTGTTGATGCTTTCTGACCGATGGCCACATAAATACAATATACGGGTTTGCCGGCTTCATAGAAACTCTTCTGGTTGATAATGGTATCAACGGCAATAGCGGTTTTACCAGTCTGACGGTCGCCAATGATAAGCTCACGCTGTCCACGTCCGATAGGTATCATCGAGTCAACAGCTTTCAAACCGGTCTGCAAAGGCTCCTTCACAGGCTGACGATAGATCACACCAGGTGCCTTACGATCAAGAGGCATTTCGAAAGAGTCCTTCAGATCGATCTCGCCCTTGCCATCAATAGCCTCGCCTAGGGGATTGATGACACGACCAAGCATATTGTCATTGACACGAATACTTGCAATGCGTCGTGTACGCTTGACAACCATACCTTCCTTGATGCCCGATGTCTGACCCAGTAGCACGCAGCCAACGTTATCCTCCTCAAGGTTCATCACGATAGCCATAGTGCCATTTTCAAACTCCAGCAACTCATTGGCCTCGGCATTACGCAAACCGTATATACGGGCTACGCCATCGCTTACCTGAAGCACGGTACCTACCTCGTCAAACTGTTCGCCATTAGCAATGCCCTTCAGTTGGTCGAGAAGTACTTGACTGACTTCACTTGGTTTAATTTTATCTGACATTGTTGAATTCTTTTTACTTTATTACCTTTTTACTTTTTCAAGGTGTTGAGAATGTTGTTGAGTTTGGTTTTTACACTCGCATCCATACGATAAGTATCGTATTCGAGTATGAAGCCACCAACGATATCGGGGTTGACCTCGGTTTCAAACTCTACAGTACCCTGAGTCTTACTCTCCACCATCTGACGCATCTTGCTTTCCATCTCTGGAGATACGGCAACGGCAGTAGTCAACTTACCACGGATGATATTCTTCTGCTTGCGGTAAAGCGTAATGTACGAATGGGCGATAAACTGCATCATGCTCTCACGGTCTTCTTTCAGCACTAAGCTAATAAAAGCCTTAGACAGGGCTGATGCCTCATCACCACCTACAGTAGTTTCAAGTAGCATCTGCTTCTTATCCTTGGAGAGCATAGGGTTATCTATCGTCTGTCGAAGGGCGGGCACTTCGCTATAGCTCTTAATAACAAGAAGCATCTCACGATAGACCTTCTCTTCGCTGTTCGCATCCATAGCACTCCTAAGCAGAGCCCGTGCATAACGAACCGATATGACTCCTATATCCATACGCGAACCTTAATTAATTATTAGAAGAAACGTCATCCAGCATACGGTCAATGAGATCCATCTGAGCCTGATCACCTTTAAGATTCTGACGAAGTACTTTCTCGGCAATCTCGACGCTCAGCGTAGCTACCTGCTTGCGGATATCAGCAATGGCTGACTGCTTCTCCTGCTCTATCTCGGCCTTAGCCTCAGTGAGCAGACGAGCACCCTCTTCACGGGCTTTCATCTGGGCTTTTTCCACAATGGCATCACGTGTTTCAGCTGCTTCTTTCAGAATCTGTGCCTGCTTCTCACGCGCTTCCTGCAGGATGGACTCACCTTCTTTCTGTATATTAGCCAGTCGTTCATTAGCCTCATGCGCTTTCCTTAAACTGTCATCAATGAAAGCTTTGCGTTCCTTCACCATATTAGTGATGACAGGAAAACCGAACTTCCAAAGGATAAACAGCACTACAAGGAATGTCAGAGACATCCAAAACAATAGGCCTGTACTAGGAATTAATAAATCCATACGCTGTGATTATTCACTATTCAAAAACACTTATCTCCACGCATGTATTAGATGCAGAGGAATGCGATAACGGCGGCGAACAGAGCAACACCTTCGATAAGAGCGGCTGCAACAATCATGTTGGTAAACAGCTTGTTCATCACCTCAGGTTGACGAGCCATAGCGTCCATGGCCTGACCACCAATCTTACCAATACCAAGACCTGCACCAATAGCTGCGAGACCTGCGCCAACTGCGGCACCCAACTTTGCAACACCTTCTGCTGCCAATAATGTTGTAATCATAATTCTAAAATGTTTAAGTTATTAATTGTTTATGTTTGTTTTTTTTATTATTCATGAGCTGGTTCTACACGGGCCAAACCGATAAACACAGCAGACAACATTGTGAACACCATAGCCTGGATGAAACATACCAAGCACTCAAGACACATCATGAAAATACTCATGATAACACTCAGACCCGACATTGACAGTTGAACAGCAACAGCCTGACTTGCCACTAGGAAGATGATACAAGTAATAGCCACTGCAATGGCATGACCAGCCATCATATTGGCAAAAAGTCGAATCATCAACGCAAATGGTTTGGTAAAGATACCCACAAACTCAATTACTGGAATGATGGGGATTGGGGCTTTCAACCATGTGGGAACATCTGGCCAGAAGATATCTTTCCAATAGTGTTTATTGCCAGAGAACTGAACAATAACAAACGTGCAGAATGCCAAGAAAAATGTAACAGCAATATTTCCTGTAACATTACCGGAACCAGGAGGAAATGGCATTAAGCCCATCACGTTGCAAGTGAAGATAAAGAAGAAGCAGGTCAGCAGATAAGGCACATATTTCTCATAACCTTTACCTACGCCAGGCTTGATAATCTCATCCACCACATACATTACCAGCATCTCAATAAAACCAACAAAACCACCTGGGGCAGCATCGGAGGCCTTACGTTTCTTATACCAGCGTGCACTCAAAAGAATGCATAACAACAGGATTGCCACATTAATAAACATCACAGCAACAGTCTTTGTAATCGATAGGTCAAGCACAGGCTCACCGTTCTCGACAATCTTGCCTGCATAATCACCTGTGGTGGCTATAGCAAGTCCATAAGGACCTTGACGAAGACCATTGGCATCGGGGTGATGCTCAAATTGTGACGAACTGAAGATATGCCAACCAGAAGAGCTATTAACTATGACTGGCAGAGGAATAACAAGCGATTTCCCTTCGCCATAGTCGGTGACGTGCCAATCGTGAGTATCCTTGATATGCTCAAGTACCACTTCCTTGGCAGAGAAATCTTCAGCCTTTGCCGCAGGAGTCATAGCCAAAGCCATGAGCACAACACACATCAGTCGTTTGATTTGATTCATTACTACCTTTAATTTCTTAATGTCTTAATTTCAGTGTAACTACCATCATCACAACGTACATCAAGATAAACATGAGTGCGAAGCGGATGGAGTAATCTCTATTCTCAGAGGCTAATACGTATATAGCAACGACAGTGCCGATGAGCAACATACGTATGACGGCCATTACAAGATAGAAATGCGGCAGGTGTTCTGGCGATCTTCGTTTAACTGCATCGTAGCCTTTAACATAAGCAAGGCCTAACAACAAGAAGAAAACGACTGAAAGAATCACCTCAACAATCATTCCTCTTTTTCTATACAGAGAGAAACAACGTTTTGCTGCACTTCAACAAAGCCGCCCAAGATAGGCAACTCCTTATCGCCATAGACCACCACCCCTTTCTGGAGCGTGGAGATAATGGGAGCATGGTCCTTGAGAATCTCAAACTGTCCCTGAGTTCCTGGCACTATTACTCGTTCTACTTCTCCATCAAACTCTATTCGCTCGGGCGAAACTATCTTTAGCTCTAACATCTTGTATTATTACATTGATTAATAACAATTATGCTTTTGCTGCTTCCAACAGTTTCTTGGCCTTAGTCTTAGCATCATCAATAGTACCTACATTGAGGAATGCCTGTTCGGGCAGATCATCAACTTCACCATCGAGAATAGCATTGAAGCCTTTAATAGTATCTTCGATAGGCACCATCACACCTGGCAGACCAGTAAACTGCTCGGCCACAGAGAACGGCTGCGACAAGAAACGCTGCACACGACGAGCACGATTCACCGTCAATTTATCTTCATCAGAGAGTTCATCCATACCAAGAATTGCGATAATGTCTTGCAACTCTTTATAGCGTTGCAGAATCTCTTTTACGCGCTGGGCACACTCATAGTGATCTTTACCAACAATTAGCGGATCAAGAATACGAGAGGTACTTCCCAGAGGATCAACGGCAGGGTAGATACCGAGCTCAGCAATCTTACGATCAAGCACGGTAGTTGCATCCAAGTGAGTAAATGTTGTAGCAGGTGCAGGGTCGGTCAAGTCATCGGCTGGCACATATACTGCCTGCACTGAAGTGATAGAACCTTTCTTTGTAGAGGTAATACGCTCCTGCATGGCACCCATCTCACTGGCCAGGGTGGGTTGATAACCTACAGCAGAAGGCATACGACCCAACAGAGCTGACACCTCAGATCCTGCTTGGGTAAAACGGAAGATATTATCAATGAAGAAAAGAATATCAGCAGCCTGACCATCCTTACCGCCACCATCACGAAAACCCTCGGCAACGGTAAGGCCAGACAATGCAACTGATGCACGCGCTCCAGGTGGCTCATTCATCTGACCATAAACCAGAGTGGCTTGACTCTTCTTCAGTTCTTCAGGATCAACAAGTGAAAGGTCCCACTTACCCTCATCCATAGCTTTGCGGAACTTTTCGCCATAGCGGATAACACCACTTTCAATCATCTCACGAATGAGGTCATTACCCTCACGAGTACGCTCACCTACACCAGCGAACACTGAAAAACCATTGTGTCCCTTAGCGATGTTATTGATCAGCTCCATAATAAGCACGGTTTTACCTACACCGGCACCACCGAACAAACCAATCTTACCACCTTTCATATAAGGTTCCAAGAGATCAATCACTTTAATACCCGTAGAAAGGATTTCCTTCTTTGTTGAAAGTTCCTCAAAGGTCGGAGCCTCGCGATGAATGGGATAAGCCCCTTCCATATTGAGTTGTTTCATACCATCGATAGGCTGACCTATCACATTTAGCATACGACCTTTAATCTGGTCGCCAGAAGGCATCTGAATTGGAGAGCCAATAGGCACTGCTACTAGTCCGCGATGCAGACCATCAGTATTGTCCATAGCTACGCAACGAACGGTATCTTCTCCAATGTGTTGTTGCACTTCAACTATTAGATCACGTCCGTCACCTCTGTCAATACGAAGAGCCTCATGGATTTTAGGCAACACTTTCTCGGCGTCGAGTCCTTCTACGTCAAAATAAACGTCAATAACAGGACCGATAATCTGAGAAATGCGTCCAGTAATTTGTGACATAAGCTATAATGAATTTTTAAGTTTGTAGAATTCCATAGAAAATTTGTGTGCAAAGTTACGATAAAAAAAATAAACCACCAAATACTTTTATAAAAATATTTGATGGAATCTTTTATAAAGTATATCCAATACGTTTCAGGGCATTTTGAGCCACCCGCTCATACATCAATCCCAATTCGCTAAAAAACATTACTGATTGAAAAGCTGCCTTTCGTAAAACCATATTTGGTGACTGTAGCGCTGAGAGCACTTGATCGATGAATTCGTTGATGCCACGCTCATTGGGTGCTTGCCCCTGACGAAAGAGCCGACTAAGCACATGATAGCCACATATCTGCGGCAAATCATGGGGCGAAGCTAACCATTCATAGGCTTTGTCTGCTGCAAATGGCAAGTGTTGATATAGATTAAATGACGCTTGCTCAGCGATTTCGACTGTTTCTGTCTGTTCCATCCAAATATCTACCACTTCAGGCAGCATACGTTCTGCCGGCATCAGCATCGTTGCAAGTATCTTACACTCGCGCACGTTCTCTTTCCATAAAACAATAGCGAGGTCATACAAAGAATCAGTTGTTGCATCAGTCTTGCTGATATCAGCCTTAATCTCCTCAGCCATTTGGTGTAAACGCGGCAGTGTGGCGCCCCAATTCAGATGGTAATCAAGCCCCTTTTCGCGCATTGACTGCGCTGTGGCACCATCCATCATGAGCCGAAACGACAGTTTGATTTCCTTTACTTTATTTTGAATGTCAATCATTATGTACACATGATAAAGCGAAACTTTTACTTATCAAATCAAGGTGCCATATTCCGAACTGTACCGAAGCATTTGATGAGCATACGACTCAGAGTAGTTTACCTGAATATCGATGATTTCGCCATTTTTGTTGGTTACAGGTAATAGCCAAGGGTTTATGAAACCCTTATAAGGCGCCAGATTCAGACGTTTGTATCTTTCGAGAACTTCCTTATGTAGCTCAGGGTCAATGGTCACAGCATAGTCCTCGACCAGTCGTCGTGCAGCTTCAAAATCACCCTCACTCTTAATGCGCTGTATTTCAGCAAGCAGTTGTGCTATCAGTGAGCGTAATTCTTCAAATGAGCCTATCTGCAACTGATGAACTCCATCTACTACATCGAAACGCATATACTTGGCATGCGTCAGACACCATCTTGCTATCAAAGCCCTGTTGCGCATATGGGCTTCCTCAATCAGTTTGCCAGGTTCGATGCGTACTAACTGGGTCATCATACCATTCAACATATACGTAAAATATTGCGACTTATATGCCTCTGCATCAGGAAGTAATCCTAACTCTACAAGCTTTGCGTCGGCTATATAATATAGCCCAAACAGATCAGCTCTTGCCTCTTCTATCGTATTACCATAAGCTTTCAGCGAATCAGGATCAACACCCGGCAGTAATTGTCCACTTCCATGTCCTAAACATTCGTGCAGGTCGGTGTGAAGATCATCGCAGATATCACCATATTTGTCGATGATTTCAAGCATTTTTGAATCGCGGATGAACTCCTCGCGGAATCCATTACCACGAGCAGCTTTACTATAGGCATTAGTAATATTGCTGATTGTAATGCTTTTTGATCCGTAACGCGCCCGAATCCATTCGGCATTAGGAAGATTGATGCCTATGGCTGTGGATGGATACTCGTCGCCACCCAGCATCGCGGCACAAATGACATTTGCAGAAACGCCTTTTACTACTTTTTTCTTAAAGCGCGAGTCCACTGGTGAGTTGTCTTCAAACCACTGTGCATTTGTGCTAATGATGCGTGTTCTGCCGGTGGCTTCTTCGTCGATATATTCCACAAGTCCTTCCCAGGAGCCTTTCAAACCAAGAGGATCTCCATATACTTCTATGAATCCGTTGATAAAATCGATCTTAGTATCGAGTACTTTCAGCCATTCTATGGAATATTTATCAAATAGTCGTAAATCGCCTGTCTCATAATACTTTATCAGAATCGAAATAACTTCTTTCTGTTGATCTGTCTCTGCTACTTCAATTGCCTTATTGAGCCAATATGTAATATGCTTAATTGCATTAGCATACAACCCATTTGATGACCATACAACCTCGCTGATTTTGCCGTCTTTTTTGACAAGTGTAGAGTTCAAGCCGTAAGATATTGGCTCTAAATCGTCGGGGGTCTTCTTGACTGCATAATAGGTCTCGGCTTCTTCCTGGGTTACATTTTGATAAAAATTACATGCTGAGGTAGTTATCAAGTCGTCTCCGTCGGCTTTATTCACTCTTTTTGGCAGTACGTTAGAATCAAAGATAACTGGAAAAATCAGGTCGCACAACTCGTCTACTGATTGATTTTCATCTAATGGCAAACGTCGTGCATCCACCTGATGCATGGCGTTACGCAGATAGTCTTCTGAAAAATCGGGAATAAATTTATCGCAGCCGTAATGGTGGTAGATACCACTTGAAAACCAGACACGCTTCAGGTACACTTCCAGAGCCTTAAAATCCTTTGTGTCATGATCTATGGTCAAGTCGGTATAGATGGTCTCTAGGGCTTTGCGGATACGTAGATTATAAAAGCCAAACTGGTCGAAAGTGATGTCCCGACCGTATAGTGTTGCTTTGGAAAGATAGTAGATGAGCCGTTTTTGTTGTATTGTCAGTTTTTCAAATCCATATAACCGATAACGCAGAAGTTGCAAATCGGCAAACCGCTCATCCGAATAGTGGAAATCGTCAACAGTCATTTATTTCTTAGTCTTCTTTGATTGCTTCGTCGTGTGCTGCTGTCTATACTCTTTCGGAGTGATACCCATAATTTTATAGAAAGAAGCATAGAACGACTGACGATTAGAGAAGCCCACCATGTCACTCACTTCCTCGATTCTCAGATCTTGATAGCGCTTGTCTACCAATATAGACATCGCCTCCTCAATACGATACTTGTTAACGAAAGAAGTGTAGTTCATGTGAAATTTGACATTGACAACAGCAGAGATGTATCTGGTATTTGTGCCCAGATCTTCAGCCAGACGCTTTGCAGAATAATTTTTGTCCTTATACTTTTTCTGCATGACAATCACATTGAGGATTCTCTCTTTGAGATCATCCATCAATGTAGGGCTCACCAACGTCCTATAAGTGGCCTCCTTTTCCTTCTTCTCGGTAATGTTGTACTTTGCCATAGATTTTTCAGTGAAAGTGTGGACATTTAAATAACTTTGTGCAAAAATACGATTTTTTTTCGACATTAGGCACAACTTTTTAAATAATTTATCAAAAAAATTGGGAAAAGTCACTTCTAGACAAGATTTTTTTGTATCTTTGCGCAATATTTCATATTAAGTACTTAAAAATGCTTGTAGATTATAAACGTGTCAATATTGACCAAACCGACGGCAAACGTGTACTCACTGACGTTAATTTCCATGTCAGCGATGGTGAATTTGTATACATTATTGGTCGTGTCGGTTCTGGTAAAAGTTCACTTTTAAAGAGCATATATAACGAGATTGATATTTACGAAGCAGAAAAGGCTGAGGTTCTTTGTGAAGACTTGCTTACTTTGAAACGCAAGCAAGTGCCAGCCTTACGTCGTCAAATGGGTATAGTGTTTCAGGATTTTCAGTTGTTATCTGACCGTACCGTTTACAAAAACCTACGTTTTGTACTTAAGTCAACTGGTTGGAATGACAAGGACAAGATCAATGCTCGCATCTCTGACGTTCTAGAGGCTGTTGGTATGAGCGACAAAAGCACTAAGATGCCTCATGAGCTTTCAGGAGGCGAGCAACAACGTATTGCTATTGCACGTGCCATATTAAACAGTCCGAGACTGATTGTTGCCGACGAGCCAACAGGCAACCTTGACCCCGAGACTGCCAATGGCATTATGGAATTGCTACGTCAGATTTCTCAGACTGGCACTGCTATTGTCATGAGTACACACAACATGCCCCTCCTTGACTTATTCCCTGGTATTGTTTATCACTGTAAAGATGGCTATCTGGAGGAAGTGACAGGAGACTACAACAAAATGAAGATTGACGAAGATATATACAATTAAGAACTCAAAACCAAATAGATATGAAAGTAATGAAATTTGGCGGAACCTCAGTTGGTACACCGCAACGAATGAAAGAGGTAACCCAGTTGGTTACAAAATCAGGGAACCCTGTTTTTGTTGTGCTTTCAGCAATGTCAGGCACTACAAATTCCCTCGTGGAAATCTCCGACTATCTTTATAAAAAAAATCCCGATGGAGCCAATGAAGTCATTAACAAACTAGAAGAAAAATACAATCGACATCTCCCAGAACTATTTTCCACTGATAAATATCGTGAGTTGACTCGTGAATTCCTTCATGAAGAATTCGAATACCTACGTTCATTCACTAAAGAACTATTTACATCCTTTGAAGAAAAGAGCATCGTTGCACAAGGTGAGATGATGTCTACCAACATGATAGTCAACTACATGAAAGAACAAGGCATCAAGGCAGAATTGCTGAATGCCCTTGATTTTATGCGTACAGACAAAAATGCCGAGCCTGACCCAGTTTACATAAAGGAGAAGTTGGTGGCACTCATGAAAGAGAATGAAGGTGCACAGGTATACATTACACAAGGTTTTATCTGCCGCAACGCATATGGAGAGATAGACAATCTACAACGTGGCGGTAGCGACTACACTGCATCGCTCGTAGGTGCTGCGCTCAATGCCGATGAGATTCAGATATGGACAGACATTGACGGAATGCACAATAACGACCCACGTGTAGTAGACAAAACAGAGCCCGTTCATCAATTGCATTTTGAAGAAGCTGCTGAATTAGCCTACTTCGGTGCCAAGATACTTCACCCCACCTGTGTGCAACCAGCCAAATATGCAGGTATTCCCGTTCGTCTACTTAACACTATGGCGCCCGAAGCTGAGGGAACGACTATCAGTAACACAACAGAATACGGGAAAATAAAGGCAGTGGCAGCAAAAGACAACATCATTGCCATCAAAATCAAATCATCACGCATGTTATTGGCAACTGGTTTTCTACGCAAGGTCTTTGAAATCTTTGAGAGTTACCAGACGCCTATCGACATGATATGCACCTCTGAAGTCGGAGTGTCGATGAGTATCGATAATTCAGCCCACCTTGGCGAGATTGTCGATGAGTTGAAGAAATATGGCACAGTTACAGTAGATACCGGTATGTGTGTAGTCTGTGTTGTTGGTGACCTCGATTGGTCTAATATTGGTTTCGAGACACGTGTACTTGACGCAATGAAAGATATCCCTGTTCGCATGATCTCTTACGGAGGCAGCAATTACAATATATCATTTTTGATTCGCGAAGAAGACAAGAAACGTGCTCTACAGAGCCTTAGCGACCACCTGTTTGTATGAAAGGTCAGTTTCCCATTGAACAGTTTGAAGGATTAAAGACTCCTTTCTATTATTATGACATGAACTTACTTCGTGCCACCCTATCAACTATACAAAAAGAAATAGGTAAACATGAGGCATTTGAGGTTCACTATGCCATAAAAGCTAATGCCAATCCCAAAGTTTTGCGGGCTATTCGCCAAGCGGGCTTTGGTGCCGACTGCGTGAGTGGTGGTGAGATAGAGGCAGCGCTGAAAGCTGGTTTTCCTGCCAACAAGATAGTATTTGCCGGCGTGGGCAAGAGTGACTGGGAAATAAACCTTGGACTCAAGAGCGACATTCTTTGTTTCAATGTTGAAAGTATTCCGGAGCTAGAGGTAATCAACCAATTGGCGAAACAACTTAACAAAGTAGCAAGAATCGCACTACGAATCAACCCTGATGTTGGAGCTCACACCCATGCCAATATTACCACGGGATTGGCTGAAAATAAGTTTGGCATTGCAATGAGTGACATGGAAAATGTAATAGAACATGCCATGCAGTTGTCAAATGTCCGATTCGTAGGCCTTCATTTCCATATTGGCTCCCAAATTCTCGATATGGGCGACTTCCAAGCCCTATGCAATCGTATCAATGACATACAAATACAATTGGAACGCCATAACATCCTTGTGGATAGCATTAATGTCGGTGGTGGTCTAGGTATTGACTATCAGCATCCCAATCGTATGCCAATGGCAGATTTTAAGTCATATTTTGATACTTATGCTCGTCAACTGAAGCTACGTCCTGGCCAGACCCTTCATTTTGAATTAGGCCGTGCCATTGTTGCTCCTATGGGTACGTTAATATCGCGTACCTTATTTATAAAGGAAGGCGGTCACAAAAAATTCTGTATTATTGATGCCGGTATGACAGATCTTATTCGTCCTGCCCTTTATCAAGCGTATCATAAAATAGAGAATTTATCGAGCGAGGAACCTGTAGAGCCCTACGATGTTGTAGGTCCGATTTGTGAGTCTAGTGATGTATTTGCCAAGCAGATTGACCTGAACCGTAGCCACCGTGGTGACCTTATAGCCATTCGCTCAGCCGGTGCTTATGGTGAAATTATGGCGAGCCGTTACAACTGCCGTCCATTACCTCAGGGTTATACTAGTGACGAACTCTAATGATAAATGTTGTACACATATACCCTAAGGATAACAGCATGATTGCCAATTATGTGACCATGCTAACAAAATCAATAGGTGATCGTGTGAACAGCCAAATCATTGATGATGTTAACAAAATGAAAGAACTGTTTAAGAGCAACGAACCAGACATTATACATCAGCATGGTCATATCTCATTTACTATTCCCACTGAGTTTCAATCCCGTCGAGTATTGACGCTTCATGGTGAAAAGACACCAAATGAAAAAAGCGCCTATGTTGTTATTGCTCGTAGTGAGATAGAACGTAAAAGATGTAATGTTTCACGAATAGAGATTATTCGCAACCCCATTATTACCAAAACAGTATCTTTCGATGACATCGCAGAAAAGACAATAGCAGTCTATCAGAAGGTCATGAATACTAACGTGCCTGCCATTATGGACAACGACACACGTCAAGCTATGAAAATTTTGATGAAGGCAGGACTTTCTGGTGACAGACACTGGTTGGAAGGTATGACCTTACCCACGACTATTGATTGGAACAAACTACATGTCGTAGCATATTATGAACATATAGATTTAATCATTAATCGAGGAGCAAAAGTGATGGGTGTCAGTATACCGATGTCAACCGTGACAAAAGATACAGGATACTTACCAGACCATTACTTGATACCAAAGGAAACGAATGATATTCATGTCATCCCTCTTTTAGAAAAAATTGCCAAGGGCGATGTCTGCTTGTTACGATTCGCTGAACTATACCAAGCTCTGACGGATCAAGACTTAGATGAGGAGGAATTGATTATAACACTTAAACAAAAGAAGTTGATTTCTCTGATGCAAAGCTCTTTACAAATATTAAAAGAATTGTTCTATCTACACGAAGGATTTATGCCCTGCAAACCTTTAGTAAACCATGAGACCAGACGCCTTAACAAACTATTAGCAAATCATTTAGCATTATGAATTCGAATACAGAATCTAACGAAGAACGTTATCTAAATCTTTTATCGAACACATATCCAACTGTTGCAGATGCAGCAGCTGAAATCATCAATTTGGAGGCTATTCTTAATCTGCCAAAGGGTACTGAACATTTTCTCGCTGACCTTCATGGTGAGCACGAAGCTTTTATACATGTGTTAAAGAATGCTTCTGGTAACATTAAACGCAAGATATCTGAGATATTTGGAAATACCATCCGTGAGTCAGAAAAAAAAGAATTGTGTACCCTCATATATTATCCCGAGGAGAAACTTGAGCTAATTAAAGCACAAGAAAGCGATCTTGATGACTGGTATCGCATCACTATCCACCAACTTGTTAAGGTGTGTCGTGATATTTCCAGCAAATATACACGTAGTAAGGTAAGAAAATCCCTACCTGAGGAGTTTTCGTATATCATTGAAGAACTTTTACACGAACGCTCTGACGATCAGGATAAGGCTGCATATGTTGCCGTCATTGTTGATACTATAATCTCAACCGGCCGTGCTGATGATTTTATTGTAGCTATCAGCAACGTTATTCAACGTCTTGCGATAGACCAGTTGCATATTTTAGGCGACATTTATGATCGTGGTCCCGGCGCCCATATTATTCTAGACACCTTGAGACAGTACCATTCCTGGGATATCCAGTGGGGAAACCATGACATTCTTTGGATGGGTGCAGCAGCCGGCAATGACGCATGTATATGTAATGTACTTAGGCTATCGTTACGTTATGCCAACCTTGCTACACTTGAAGAAGGCTATGGTATCAACCTTGTACCACTTGCCACCTTTGCTCTTGATGTTTATGGTAACGACCCGTGTAAGGAATTTACACCCAAATTACTAAAAAACGACAATAGAATTGATGATAAGACGCTCTCATTAATAGCCAAGATGCACAAAGCCATCTCTATCATTCAATTTAAGACCGAAGCCGACATTTTCCATCGTCGGCCAGAATGGCAAATGGAAGACCGTTGCCTATTGGAAAACATTGATTTCAACGAGCAAGTCTGCATCATTAATGGTGTACAACAAGCAATGAAGTCCTTCAACTTCCCAACGATATATAGTATTGACCCCGTTACTGGCAAGCCTCATATAACATTAGGCTTGACCGATGAAGAGCGTGAATTAATGCAGAAACTGCACCACTCATTCCGTGTATCAGAAAAACTTAGAAAGCACATTCGCACCATACTAAGTCATGGATGTATGTATAATATCTGCAATCAGAACCTACTATTTCACGCATCCATTCCTCTCAACAACGATGGAACCTTAAAAAAAATTGAGATTCTAGGTCATGCATATAGTGGAAAAGAACTAATGTCATATATCGGACAAATTATCCGGTCGGCCTTTCAAAATGATACTCCTTCCGAACAAAAGAGTTATGCCAAAGATTATTTTCTGTACCTCTGGTGCGGTAAAGATTCACCCCTCTTTGATAAGTCAAAAATGGCTACCTTTGAGCGCTATTTTCTATTAGACAAAGAGACTTATCACGAGGAGAAAGGCAACTACTTTAAACTCCGTGATTCCATGGAGGTATGCGACCGCATTCTCGATGCTTTTGGAGTGGAAGGCGATAACCGACATATTATCAATGGTCATGTCCCGGTACACGCCGGTTCTGGTGAGAATCCAATCAAGGCTGGTGGCCGATTGATGGTCATTGATGGAGGTTTCTCAGAGGCATATCACAAGGAGACTGGTATAGCAGGATATACTTTGGTTTACCATAGTCGTGGTTTCCAGCTTGTGCAGCACGAACCATTCACTAGTACTCGAGATGCTATTCTTAGAGGTACTGACATCAAGTCAACCATTCAGATTGTCGAGATGTCAACTCATCGCATGTTAGTAGCTGACACAGATAAAGGTCGTGAATTACGGTCTCAAATTGCCGATTTAAAAAAGCTTCTCTGGGCCTATCGCCACGGTATTATTAAGGAGATTCAGAAATAGGTTTATTATCTTCCCACATGTTTGTATAATTTTCTATAAAAAATACAGTTTTTCTTCTATTTGGGGGTGATGGTTAATTAAATTGTTAATCTATTTTTAATGTAATATTTGGATAATTAAATAAATAGCGTTACCTTTGCAATAGAAAACAATAAAAACTAAGACAATGAAACAAATTATCCTTACAACCCTTATTGTGTTTTCTCTACAGCAGACATATTCACAGAGTTTTGACTTTGACATGACCAAGCCCCAGCCATTTTATAATGAAGACAGAGGATTTGGTTATGATGTGACAGATATTCCAAATAAAAAGGAACCAACAAAGCCCTTCTATTTCTCAGTCAAAGTTCCTGATGGTAACTATTTGGTAAAGGTCGTACTGGGCGGTAAGAAGAACAGCAACACCACGGTTAGAGCAGAAGGACGACGCCTGATGATGGACAATATTGAGACGAAGAAGGCCAAGGAAACGAAGGAAGTGTCGTTCATCGTCAATAAACGTTCGCCCCAGATTGATGATAAGAATCGCGTAAAGATCAAGGATCGTGAGAAGAACTATCTGGCTTGGGACAACCGATTGACGTTGGAATTCAACGGAACACTCCCCGCCGTCAAGTCTATTCATATTGAAAAGGCCGATGTTCCCACTATTTATCTCTGCGGTAACTCCACGGTGACCGACCAGAACTATGAGCCTTGGGCTTCATGGGGACAGATGATTACCCGATGGTTTGGCCCAGAAGTAGCCATCAGCAACCATGCAGAGAGCGGTCTTACCGCACGCACCTTCATTGCCAGCAACCGTCTTGACAAGATACTGACCACCCTGAAAAAAGGCGACTATGTGTTCGTTGAGTTCGGTCATAACGACGAAAAGGAGAAGAAACCCGGCGATGGTGCATGGTATCACTACCAGTATCAGCTGAAGATATTCGTAGACAAAGTGCGTGCTAAGGGTGCGGATATCGTGTTCTGTACGCCCACTCAGCGTCGTTTTTTCAATAGCGATAACAAGACCATTAAGAACACTCACGGCGATTTCCCTGCTGCCATGAAGATGGTTGCAGAGAAAGAGAACGTACCTCTCATCGACCTTAACCAGATGACAAAGACCCTGTTTGAGACGATGGGCTTCGAAGACAGCAAGCGTTTGTTGGTGCATTATCCAAAGGAAGCGTATGGCAAGGAACTCTCTGACAACACCCATTTTAATCCGTTTGGCGCTTATGAGGTGGCTAAATGCGTGGTGATGGGTATGAAACAGCTGAACCTTCCTGTGGTGAAATACCTGCGTAACGACTTCCAAGACTTTGATCCTGCCCATCCCGATGACTGGAAAACCTTCAAGTGGGCCGATTCACCCATGACAGAGAACACGAAGCCTGATGGCAACTAATATCCATAAAACTATCGATTACTATATGAAAAAGATACTTTCACTCATAGTGTTTGGTACATTCACTTTGGCTGCCAACTCACAATCGTGGCCAGTACCATCACAGGAAGCAAAGGCAGGTGCCCGATGGTGGTGGTTAGGTTCGGCTGTAGATAAACCAAATCTTCAATGGAACCTGCAGCAATATGCCAATCATGGAATAGGTGCAGTAGAAATAACCCCTCTCTATGGTGTACAGGGCAATGAAGCCAACAACATCGACTATCTATCCGACAAATGGATGGAGATGTTGCGCTATACTCAAGAACAATGTGCTCGTAATGGCATTGAGCTCGACATGGCAACAGGTACAGGCTGGCCTTTCGGTGGCCCTTGGGTGCCATTGAAAGAGTCTGCTTGCAAAGTAGCATTCGTCGACAAGCAATTCACAGGCAGTGGTCAGATCGTTTTAGATCTTCAATTGCCTGAGAAAGAGCGCAAGAACGCACAGCTTAGCAAGATTATGGCATACGCTGATGATGGTGAAATCATTGATTTAGATATCAACAATCTCAAATTGCCTAAAGCCAAAGATGGCTCCGATAAGTCATGGCGCATTATAGCTGTCTATATAAAATATGGTGTCATGAAGGTCAAACGAGCAGCTCCAGGAGGTGAGGGGTTGGTTATCGACCACTTTGACCGCGATGCAGTAGCCAATTATCTCAATCATATTGAGGCAGCCTTTGAACGCACGCATACTCCCTACCCTCACACTTTCTTCAACGACTCCTACGAAGTAGCAGATGCCACATGGACACCAACGCTGTTAGATGAGTTCTCTAAGCGCCGTGGTTATAAACTTGAAGAGCATTTACCAGAACTCATTGCATACGAACCAAAGATACTGAGCGACTACCGAGAGACCCTTGGCGACCTGCTCCTTGAAAATTTCACTGAGCAATGGACAGCCTGGGCTCATAAGCATGGTGCCATTACCCGTAATCAGGCTCACGGTTCACCAGCCAATCTGATTGACTGTTATGCAGCGGTGGATATTCCCGAGATTGAAGGCTTCGGTCTTTCCAACTTTGGTATCAAGGGCTTACGCGAGGATCCAGGTAAGACCCGCAAGAACGACTCTGATTTCTCAATGCTGAAATACGCTCCTTCGGCTGCTCACATATGTGGGAAAACCTTCACCTCGAGTGAAACCTTTACCTGGTTAACAGAGCACTTCCGGACCAGTTTGTCGCAGTTGAAACCTGACATCGACCTGATGTTTTGTGCCGGTGTTAACCATATGTATTTCCATGGAACAGCCTATTCTCCAAAAGATGATCCATGGCCAGGATGGAAGTTCTATGCTAGCATTGACATGTCACCTACTAACAGTATTTGGCGCGATGCTCCCTATTTCATGGATTATGTAGAGCGTTGTCAGAGCTTTCTGCAGATGGGAGAACCCGACAATGACTTTCTGGTATACCTACCTATTCGTGATATGTGGAAGAAGAATACAGGTAAACTCCTTATGCAGTTCTCTATACATGCCATGAGTAAGTTGGCTCCCGACTTCATCAAGACCATAATGGCCATCGATCGAGCAGGTTACGATTGTGACTACATCAGTGAGAAATACCTGCTAAGCACCACATATAAGAACGGCATGCTTGAGACAGCAGCTGGTACGCGCTATAAAGGAGTCATCATTCCTGACGATGCCTCCTTGTCGGACACTTTGAAGCAGCATCTTGATGCGCTGAAAATGATGGGTGCCCATATTATTGATGGAGTTAACAAATCTCAGATGTCAAAAGCGGCCAAGTCAGAGTGCATTCGTACAGACTACGGACTGAAGACAATTCGCCGCAAGAATGCTACAGGCTATCATTATTTTATCGCCAACCTTTCGCCATACGATATGTCGGCAATGGTACCTCTCGCAGTAGCATTCAAAGATGCCCGATGGTTTAACCCACTCAACGGAGAGATTAGTCCTGTCTATGTAGTCAACAACTGTATTGACATTACCCTACGTAGTGGTGAATCTATGATTCTCCAGACCTTCGATGAGCAATTAAATGGCAATGTAAGTGTTAATCCTAGAAACATCATTAACACTGAATCTAAGAACATTGACGGTCCATGGACACTATCTTTTATTGACGAGGCTCCATGTGTTGGGAAGACCTATCAACTGGATAAAGTCCAGAGTTGGGAAACCCTCGACGATAGGACCAAGATCACTATGGGAACAGGCATTTATACAACAGAAGTTACACTCTCGAAGAAAGATGCTGAAGCCAATTGGATGATTGACTTAGGCGATGTGCGCGAATCAGCTAGGGTATATATCAACGACATGTTTATTGGCTGTGCTTGGAGTGTTCCCTTCGTCCTCGATACAAAAGAGACGTTAAAAGCTGGTAAGAACACAATAAGAATTGAGGTAACAAATCTACCCGCCAACCGTATCAGCGAACTGGATCGCCAGGGTGTGAAATGGCGCAAGATGGAAGAAATCAACGTGGTTGACATCAACTACAAGAAGACTCTCTACGACCAATGGGCACCTGTCCCCAGCGGATTAAATTCAGAGGTGAAACTTATACGCTTTGAATAAAACAGTATAATATTATAATAAACTAAAATAATTTCAAAACACTAATTACAATGTCTGAAAACAAAAATCGCAGACACAAACAAACTGACTGGGCAAGTGAATTTAAACACAGGAGCTTGAACTCCATTAAAAGACGTAAAATGATAGAACGTTGGCTATTTTTAGCACTTTGTGGCGTAGCCGTTCTAATGTTAATCGCTGTTATTATCGCTTATAGAATCGATTAAATCACGGTCATCAAGAACACGAAAGCGGAGGCGCATCTCACGCAGTTTGTCGATGGATATATCGGCAGACTGCGCTGAGAGAAGCCTACCAATAGGATCAATAATCACAGAGCCACCATTGTAAGCACACATCGGGTCAACTCCTACTCTGTTGACACCTATCACGTAACTTTGATTCTCTATAGCTCGGGCACGCAAAAGTGTGTCCCAGGCCGACTGACGCTGTTGTGGCCAGTTGGCTACATAGATAATTGCATCATACTCACCCGCCCTTCCGTATCTTGAAAACACGGGGAAACGCAGGTCATAGCACGTCTGCAAGAGAAAACGAAAGCCCTTCCACTCGGCGATGACTGCCTGTTTGCCAGCCGTGAAATAAGTGTCTTCGTGGCCATGAGTAAACAGGTGACGTTTGTCATAATAAAAGACACAATCATGAGTAACGAAATAATGTCGGTTGACATACGTTTGTTCAGAGAGTTGAATCGCCAAACTGCCACACACTGCTACCTGCTTTTCCAATGCCGTTTGCCTCATCCACATCAAGGCAACCGATGTTTCTTCCTTTTCAGCTATTCCAAACGGATTCACTGCAAACCCCGTTGCCCACATTTCAGGCAGTACATAGAGATCGGCCAATGGCGTTTCCATCATCATTTTCTCTGCTCTAGAGATATTCTCATGCGGATTGTCCCAGGCTATGTCAATCGGTAAAAGTGTTACTCTCATAAATAAAAAGCTTTTGTCAATTCTACATATTCATCAGAACCTAAAACTATTTCTCTACGTTCCATACCGGCACTATGCTTTCTAAACGAAAGTAAATAGCGCTTCGGATACTTCGTCGGTGTTGTTCTAACAGCACATTCTCTACATTTGAAGAATCCATTCAAAATTGCTTCACTTTCTAACCGTTCACGATAATCACACGGAATAATCAGCGATAAAACTCCATCGTCGGCAAGCAATCGACACGCAGAAGCCATCAGTTCGTCATATCCGAGTGTCACAGCATGGCGAGCCATTTTGCGATGATTGTCAGGACTAAGAAGAGCATCAACAAAGTAAGGGGGATTGCAAACAATAGCATCGTATAACCCCTGATGAGTCTGTAGTGCGCAATGTTTAACAGTAATCTGCGATTCAAACGGTGAAGCTTCTATATTTGCAAGTGCTTGGACAACAGCTTCTTCATCAATATCAATAGCAGTTACTACAGAATCCGGATACCGTTGAGCCATCATCAGTGCAATAAGTCCTGTCCCTGTACCTATATCCAAGATACGAGCGCCCCCCTCAGCCCAAGCACCTAAGAGAGTACCATCCGTTCCCACTTTCATTGCACATCTGTCTTGCAAAACTGTGAATTTTTTGAATTTGAAGTAATTGTTTGCCATAAAACGATGCAAAGATACACATTTTTTGTTAATTCTTGAACCTTTCATTCTCAAATCTTAATTAAAATGAGTAACTTTGCAAGCCAAATAAATGGCTTATATTATATAATGAAAGATAATCAGAATAACAAGGCTTTTTCTATGATAGCCGATATTGAAGGAGACTTTTTAGACCTCATTAATGTTGATACACCTGACGAACTACCTATCCTGCCCGTAAGGAATTTGGTACTTTTCCCTGGTGTAGTATCCCCCATTCTCATTGGTCGTGAATCAAGTTCCAAACTTGTTCGTAAGGCCGAGAAATCTGGAAGCGTCATTGGTGTGGTATGCCAGCACGACCCAGATATTGAAGATCCTGGTATCGATGACCTGTATGAATATGGTGTCTTTGCTAAAGTCGTCAAGATACTGACTCTGCCCAATGGCACAATAACAGCCATCATGCAGGGATTAGGTCGTATGCGTCTTTTCGACATAACGAAAGACAGTCCATATCTCCTTGGCCGTGTTAGCGCTTCTAATGAGATACTGCCCGACAAACACGACAAGGAGTGGAATACTGCTATAGAAGACCTTCGTAAGATGACGGATCAGTTTGTTAGTTTGTCAGATGAGATTCCAGATGAGGCTACATTTGCCATTCGTAATATCAACAACGACGTAATGGCTCTCAACTTCATCTGCTCCAATATGCCATTCAGTACGAATGAGAAGATAAAATTACTTGGAGTTGAAACCATTAAGGAGCGTCTTTTCAATGCGATGAAAGCCCTGAATCGTGAGATAAACCTTCAAAAGCTTAAAACCGACATCAGAAACAAGACTCGCGAGGATATAGACGAACAGCAGAAGAACTACTTCCTACAGCAACAAATAAAAAACATGCAAGCTGAGATGGGTAATGAGACCACTCCTGAAAAGGATGCCCTACTCGACAAAGCATTAGAGAAAAAGTGGCCAGAAGAAGTGGAGAAAGTATTCTATAGAGAACTGGAGAAACTGGACAACCTTCAACAGCAATCACCAGACTATAACGTACAACTTACATACCTTCAAACATTTGTATCACTTCCTTGGCAAGAGTATACTAAGGACGATTTAAATTTGCAACGAGCTCAGAAAATCCTGAATCACGACCATTACGGTATGGACAAAGTAAAGGAGCGCATTCTTGAATACATGGCAGTGTTATCATTGAGGGGTGATTTAAAGTCACCTATCATCTGCCTGTACGGTCCTCCAGGTGTTGGTAAGACATCATTAGGCAAGTCCATAGCTGAGGCTATGAATCGCAAATACGTACGTATATCATTAGGCGGTCTTCACGATGAGGCAGAGATTAGAGGCCATCGTCGCACTTATATCGGCGCGATGCCTGGTCGTATCATCAAAAGCATCCAGAAAGCAGGCTCCAGTAATCCTGTTTTTATTCTCGATGAAATTGACAAGGTGACTCAGGCCACAGTACATGGAGATCCGGCATCGGCACTTCTTGAAGTTCTTGATCCTGAACAAAATACTGCTTTTCATGATAACTATCTAGATGTAGATTACGATTTATCAAAAGTGCTCTTTATAGCCACAGCCAACAATTTAGGCACTATCCCTCGCCCACTGCTCGACCGCATGGAGATTATCGAGGTGAGTGGCTACATAACCGAAGAGAAAATCGAGATAGCCAAGCGACATTTGATTCCCAGAGAACTGGAGAATACCGGTCTGAACACACTCGCTGAGAAACCGAAGTTCAACAAGGCAGCTATTGAGAAGATTATCGAACAGTACACCCGCGAAAGCGGTGTGCGCCAGTTGGAGAAGCAGATCAATAAGGCCATGCGCAAGATAGCCTACAAGCGACAGGTGGAAGGCACGGTAGACAACTGGAAGATTACGCCCGAATCTCTGGAAGACCTCTTGGGCAAACCGCCCTTCTATCGCGACATCTACCAGGGCAACAACTATGCCGGTGTGGTAACTGGACTGGCTTGGACCAGCGTGGGCGGTGAGATTCTCTTCATCGAGACCTCGCTGTCGAAGGGAAAAGGCTCGAAGTTGACGCTTACCGGCAATCTGGGCGATGTGATGAAGGAGTCGGCTATCCTGGCTTTGGAGTATGTGAAGGCACATGCCAACCTGCTCAACATCGACTATCGCATCTTCGACCACTGGAACATTCACATCCACGTGCCCGAGGGTGCTACGCCCAAAGACGGACCTTCGGCAGGTATCACCATTGCCACTTCTATCGCTTCTGCCCTCACTCAGCGCAAGGTACGCAAGAACACGGCGATGACAGGCGAGATTACCCTGCGTGGAAAAGTGCTGCCTGTGGGTGGCATCAAGGAGAAGATACTGGCTGCCAAACGTGCTGGTATTACAGATATCATTCTCTGTCAAGAGAATGAAAAAGATATTCTTGAGATTCCTGAAATGTATCGCAAGGGCGTGTCATTCCACTACGTTGAGAATGTACGCGATGTATGGAATTTTGCCTTAACAGATGAAATTGTCGAACATCCACTGTCTTTTGAGATTCCAGATGAGGAAGAGTCAAATAAAGAGAAATAAACATGACTTTTGAAATACAACATACTGATAATGCCTCTGATGCACGTGCAGGATTGATTACTACTGAGCACGGACAGATAAAGACACCTATCTTCATGCCTGTGGGGACATGTGGTAGTGTGAAAGGTGTTCATTTCTCTGAACTTCGTGAACAGGTAAAAGCTCAGATAATCTTAGGTAATACATATCATCTCTATCTTCGACCAGGACTTGATACACTTAGGAAGGCTGGTGGCCTACACCAGTTCAACACCTGGGATCGCCCAATTCTCACAGACTCTGGCGGCTTTCAAGTATTCTCTTTAACTGGCATACGTAAGCTACGAGAGGAAGGTTGCGAGTTCCGTAGTCACATAGACGGTTCCAAACATTTCTTTACGCCAGAGAATGTCATGGATACAGAACGTATCATCGGTGCTGACATTATGATGGCACTTGATGAGTGTCCGCCAGGCGAAAGCGACTATCAGTATGCAAAGAAATCACTTGGACTGACACATCGCTGGTTAGACCGTTGTCTTAAACGTTTTAATGAAACCGAACCTCTATACGGCTATAAACAAGCCCTTTTCCCTATCGTACAAGGTTGTAAGTACAAAGATCTTCGTCAGGAATCGGCTAAATACATTGCCGACAAAGGAGCAGAAGGTAATGCCATTGGTGGACTGGCTGTTGGTGAGCCAACAGAGGTGATGTACGAGATGATTGAGGTTGTCAACGAGATTCTCCCTAAGGATCGTCCTCGATACTTAATGGGTGTCGGCACTCCCCAGAATATTCTTGAAGGTATTGAGCGAGGCGTCGACATGTTCGACTGCGTTATGCCTACCCGAAATGGTCGCAATGCAATGCTCTTTACTTATCAAGGTACAATGAATATGCGCAACAAGAAATGGGAACAGGATTTCTCTCCCATTGATCCCGATGGGTGTGATATAGACCGACTGCATTCCAAGGCTTACCTTCATCACCTTTTCAAGGCTCAGGAATTGCTTGCTATGCAGATTGCTTCTATTCATAATCTCGCGTTCTACTTACGTCTGGTTACCGATGCGCGCCTACATATTGAACAAGGTGATTTTGTCACATGGAAACGATCAGTAATAGATAATCTTGGACAACGCTTATGAAACGACTGATAGGGAGACTTATTCCACGACTTGACCAGTATATTATAGTGAAGTTTATTGGTACCTATCTCTTCGCTATCATACTGATCATCTCTATTAGCATTGTCTTCGACTTCAATGAGAATATGTCGAAGTTTGCAGCCTCACATGCACCCTGGAGAGCTATCATTTTCGATTACTATGCTAATTTCGTGCCGTATTTTGCCAATCTGTTCTCTCCATTATTCGTTTTCATTGCCGTTATCTTCTTTACTTCAAAACTTGCTAGCAACTCTGAGATTATTGCTATGTTAGCATGCGGTACCAGTTTCCGCAGACTATTACGTCCCTATATGATATCAGCTGCACTCATTGCAGCACTCAACTTTTACTTGGGAGCATATATCATTCCGCATGGTAATGTTATCAAGCAGAACTTCGAGGTGCAGTATAAGAACAAGAAGCGCAACACCTTTGCCGAGAACATTCAGTTGCAGGTAGCCCCTGGAACTATTGCCTATATCCATCAGTATGACAACAAAACCAAGCGCGGTTACGGATTTCACTTAGATAAATTTGAGGGCAAAAAACTTGTTAGTAGTATGACTGCTAACTCAATCCAGTACGACACTATCAGTGACTCGCGTTATCATTGGAAAGCAATGAACTATAAAATCCGCACACTCACTGGATTACGTGAAAAGATACAAAGTGGAGCAGAGATAGACACCACCGTGATGATGGAGCCAATGGATCTTATCTTTTCTAGTGGACAGCAGGAAACGCTTACCTCACCTGAACTGTTAAGATACATCTCTAAACAGCAAGAACGTGGTTCACAGAATGTAGTACAATATGAAGTGGAGTATCACAAACGCATAGCCACCTCTTTTGCTTCGTTCATTCTAACCATCATTGGCGCTTCACTTTCTTCCAGAAAGCGTAAAGGTGGTATGGGTCTCTATCTTGGTATTGGTTTAGCGCTCTCATTTGCATATATTCTGCTGCAAACAATCAGTTCTACATTTGCCATCAATGGAGGTACACCTCCCATTTTGGCTGCATGGTTCCCCAATATATTATATGTTTTTATTGCCTATTATTGTTACAAACAAGCGCCAAATTGATATATGATTTGACGATTTACAATTTATCTAAATGACTTTCGAAGAAACTAATTTGAATGATAATATTCTCGATGCACTCTACGACATGCACTTCGAGGAGATGACACCCATACAAGAGAAATGTATTCCCCAGATACTCGATGGTCATGACGTTTTGGGCGTGGCACAGACAGGTACTGGCAAAACAGCAGCCTATTTATTGCCAATCCTCTCCATGCTTGATGACGGTGGCTATCCAGAAGATGCCATCAACTGTGTGGTAATGGCTCCCACACGTGAACTTGCACAACAGATAGACCAGGCAATGGAAGGCTTTTCCTATTATCTTCACGATGTGTCATCTATTGCTGTTTATGGCGGCAATGATGGTGGGCGCTTTGACCAGGAAATAAAAAGTCTTCGAGGAGGTGCACCTGTTATCATTGCTACACCAGGTAGACTGCTCAGTCATCTAAAGGTTGGCAACCTCAATCTCGCGCGTACATCTTTTTTTGTATTAGACGAAGCAGACCGTATGCTCGATATGGGCTTTTCTGACGACATTCTTCAGATCAACAAGCTATTGCCTGCCGACTGCCAAAAGGTTATGTTCTCTGCCACGATGCCTTCAAAGATTCGTGAGTTGGCTGTATCATTACTTCGCAATCCTGTTGAAGTAAAGTTAAAAGTGAGTCGTCCGGCAGAGAAGATTCAGCAGTCTGCTTATGTCTGCTATGATCCCCAAAAGGTTGGCATTATCGAGCACTTGTTTAAGAGTGGTGATTTGAAGCGGGTCATTATCTTCTGCGGAAAGAAAGATCGTGTGAAAGAGATTAACCGCACGTTGAAAAAACTGAATATCAACTGTGCTGCTATGCATTCTGACTTGACCCAGGCTGAACGCGATGACGTGATGTATCGCTTCAAAGCCGGACAGGTTGACGTGCTGGTAGCTACCGATATTGTGGCACGTGGCATAGATATAGATGATATACGTATTGTCATCAACTATGATGTGCCACATGACTCTGAGGATTATGTTCACCGTATTGGACGAACGGCACGTGCCGATCGAGATGGTGTGGCCATCACGTTTATCAATGAGAAAGACGTACTTCGTTTCCAGCAGATAGAACGTTTCCTCAAGAAAGAGATAACCAAGAACCCGCTGCCGGAAGGCTTGGGAGACGGTCCGGAATATAAGGCTATAGAAAAGAAAAAGAGCAACTCCCATCGCCATTATCATAAGAGAAGTGGCGGAAAAGGGAAGCCTCGCAAGTCATCCTCTCGTAAAGGCTGATGCATTTTGGCACGCCTTTTGCTATTTAGTTTCTGAGATATTATATTTTTGAAACATTTATGACAAGTCAGTTTTCATCCAGAGTCTCCGAAATACTGGCCTTTTCACGTGAAGAGGCAGCACGTTTGGCGTCCAGCACCGTAGCACCAGAGCATCTGCTTCTGGGTATGCTTCGCATGAAAGATGGTTCTGTCAGCGACCTCTTCAAACGTCTGGACCTCAACGTCCATTCCATTAAGACAGAGCTGGAACAGAAGGTGCGCGAGGACAATGCCGACCGTCCTATTCTGACCCATGAGCTGGTACTCAATGAGAAAGCCAGCAACATACTGAAACTGGCAGTATTGGAGGCACGCATCCAGCACACTACGCGCGTGGATGAGGAACACCTGCTGTTGGCCATACTACACGACCAAGCTGAAACAGGTGCAAAACAAATCTTAGAACTCAACAACATGAACTACGAAGATGCTTTAACCCTGCTGAAATCGGGACAGAAGACTACCAATGGTATCGACTTGCCTGATGAGGAAGAGGAATACGATGAACAGAATGTAAACGACAGCGCATCAAGAACTTCCAACGGTTCTGCTACCACACAGGCTTCTACTAAGACGAAATCCAAGACGCCTGTGCTCGATAACTTCTCAACTGACCTTACTAAGGCTGCGGCTGAGGGTAAGCTTGACTCTGTCGTAGGACGCGAGCGAGAAATACAGCGTGTAATAGAAATCTTAGGTCGTAGAAAGAAGAACAACCCGATTCTCATAGGTGAGCCTGGTGTTGGTAAAAGCGCTATTGTAGAAGGATTGGCACAACTCATTGCACAACGGAAGACCTCGCCGATGTTCTTCGGTAAGCGAATTGTCAATCTTGACATGACTGGCATCGTTGCAGGGACAAAGTATCGCGGACAGTTTGAGGAACGCATCCGCGCACTTATCAAGGAGATTGAGCAAAACCCCGATGTCATTGTCTTTATCGACGAGATACACACCATTATCGGAGCTGGTTCGGCTGCAGGATCAATGGATGCTGCAAACATCATGAAACCGGCATTGGCACGTGGTACTATACAGTGTATTGGTGCCACAACGCTTGATGAATATCGTAACTCCATTGAGAAAGACGGAGCCTTGGAACGTCGTTTCCAAAAGGTTATCATCGACCCAACTACGGCAGAAGAAACGCTGCAGATACTCCATAACATCAAGGATCGCTATGAGAGTCATCACCATGTGACATATACTGACGATGCGCTTATGGCATGTGTCAAATTGACAGAACGCTATATTAGTGACCGTGCTTTCCCCGACAAAGCTATTGATGCTATGGACGAGACCGGTTCCCGTGTTCATCTGTCACATGCGCAGATTCCACCCGAAATAGTAGAGAAGGAGAAAGAGTTGTCATACGTTAAGGAGCGCAAGCAGTCTGCAGTCCACAATCAGAATTTTGAATTGGCTGCCAGCTATCGAGACAAGCAGACCACTCTCGAACGAGAACTGACTACGCTTCAGGCTGAATGGCAATCTGGTAGTATTGATGACCGACAGCAGGTCACTGAGGAAGAGGTGGCCAATGTGGTGTCTATGATAACAGGTGTTCCTGTTCAGCGTATGGCCGAGAGTGAAGGTATTCGCTTAAAAGGAATGGCAGATAATCTTAAGTCACATGTCATCGCGCAGGATGCCGCTATTGACAAGATGGTGAAGGCTATACAGCGTAACCGTGTGGGACTTAAAGATCCCAACCACCCTATTGGCGCTTTTATGTTCTTGGGACCTACGGGCGTTGGTAAGACCTATTTGGCAAAAAAACTGGCAGAGTTTATGTTTGGTTCTGCTGATGCACTTATCCGTGTCGACATGAGTGAATACACAGAGTCGTTCAATGTATCACGTCTCATCGGTGCGCCTCCAGGTTACGTAGGCTATGAGGAAGGCGGACAACTGACGGAGCGTGTACGGCGTAAGCCCTACTCCATCGTGCTTCTTGATGAGATAGAGAAGGCTCATGGCAATGTGTTCAACCTACTCCTGCAAGTACTTGACGAAGGTCGTCTGACTGATGGCAACGGCCGTTTCGTAGACTTCCGTAATACCGTCATCATCATGACCTCTAATGCTGGTACTCGTCAGTTAAAGGATTTTGGACGTGGTGTGGGATTCACAGCTGGCAACATCGGACTAAGCATGAATGATAAGGATCGTGAGCATGCACGCAGTATCGTACAGAAGGCCCTTTCAAAGCAGTTCTCACCAGAGTTCTTGAATCGTCTGGATGAAATTATCACATTCGACCAACTCGACCTGAAAGCTATCAAGCGCATTATAGAAGTGGAGCTGAAGCCACTGACCAAGCGTATTGCCGATATGGGGTATAACATAGAACTGACTGATGCTGCCAAGGACTTCGTGTCGACTAAGGGTTATGATGTACAGTTTGGTGCACGTCCCTTGAAGCGTGCTATTCAGAACTACATAGAGGATGGTATCTGTGAGATGATCATCAATGACGAACTACCACAGAGTACTACCATTCATATTGACAAACATCCGGAGAAGGAAGAGCTAACCTTCAACGTATAACAAACAAGCCCTTCACTTTCGAGTGAAGGGCTTTTCTTTTATATTTTATCCTTGATTATTTCATGATAATCTTCTTACCGTTATTAAGATATACACCGGCGCGATTGACTGTGTTTACTTTCTGACCTTGCAGGTTGTAGACACTGTTTGATGTCAATTGTTCATTGCTAATTGCATGGATACCTGACGTACCGATGACATAGCGGATGGCAGCCAGACGCCATTTTGTGGCATCAACCGAGAACTTGTATGTCTTGTTGGTTTCCAGCGTATAGACTAAAGCGTCCCACTGGGCAATTTCTGCCGAAGGTTTGCTGGCGTTGGCAACTTCAGCACCTGTAGACAGCACTTTTCCGGTAAGGCCGCTTTCCCCATCCAGCATGTAGACGGTCTTGCTGGTAGAGATGGCTCCGCCGAAAAAAATCGTGAGCGTACCTGGCTTCGTGGTCTGAATCACGATGGGAGCATTGTTGTTGGCACTGCTTGTAGCATAATAGCCTTTGAGGTCGACGCCATCGACAGTCTGTGCGTAGGAACCGCTGCCGCCACTTTTCCAGTCGGTCACGCTGGGGTCGAAGGTGACAGTGATGCCGTTTACCTCAGTGATGCTATTGCCAATATGGGCGTCTCCCTTCACAAAGACATACACCGACTCAGTGCCTTCACCGCCACGCTCGGCTGTAGGGATGGTAGAGAGGATGTAAGCAGCATCGTTGCCCAGCGTTGCACCTGCGCCCTCTGCACCTGTGAGCAGGGTGGGCACTTCGGAAGCAGCCACCTTGGTGTACTCATAAGGCACGGTGACGGCTGCGCCCGACTGCTGATTGGCGAAGCTATTGTCGCGGGCAGTAATCTGACGGTTTGCACCGCTACCAGTAAGCGGGCTGTTCACACCATTAGCGGCATAGTTGCCTTCCACCAGAGCCTTACAATTCTCATTGATTGTCATACCGACGCTGTTGCCAGGACAGTTGTGATAGTTGTTGACCAGATGCACGTAGCAGTCTCCACATTGTGGCAGACGGCGAACACATCCTGTTCCCCAGATATTGTCGGCAAACGTCAGATGCAGAATCATCTTTCCTTCAGCCCAACCGCATCCGCAGGTGTAGGCATGTGAATAAGAGCGTGAGGTATAATAGAAGTGATTGAAGGTATAGGTAGCCCAGTCGCACACCTTGCTATCCAGTGCACCATCCTGAGAATCTACGAATGTGCAGTGGTCAATCCACACGTGTTGTCCCTGGTTCGTGATAAGGTCAGCACCGTCGATGTCAACGGCACCCGGACCTATCAGCGATAGGTTGCGGATGATGATATTCTCGCTGCTGGTCTCGATGTGGAAAATGCCAGCCTTGTTGGGTAGTGAATAGGCACCTGTCTTCTGATACTGCAACTCCATCATGGCCTTCTTAGTGAAGAATGCACGCTTGTCGCAAGTGAGCGTAGTACCGTCGGGCAGAGTACCTGTGTACTGATCAGTGCTACTCAGTCCGTCGAGGTTTTGGTTCTTCAGGTAGATTTTGTCATCGGCTGTCAAGAAGAACTTTGTGCAGAGACGGGCATTATTGATACCTATGATAGTCTTGTTCTTAACAGATGCCAACTTCATGACCTCTTCAATAGTAAAGTCACCGTTTGAACCATCCAAGATGACGATATCATTCATCGCTACAGCTTGTTTGATCTGGGCATCGTCAGTCTGTCCGTTACCAAGGGCAGTCAAGGTTACAGTCTTTGCATCAGAAAAATTACCTCCACTCAAGACGTATGCAGTACCTGTTTCATCCGAACAAGTTGCCCATCCCCAAGGAGCCACGTTATTACCAGCGATAGCCGGCAGTAGAGCCACAGCTGTCAGTAGTGTCAAAATAGTTTTTTTCATTGTCATTGTATTATTTAGTTTGTTTTATCTTTTGTGCTGCAAAGATACATTATTTCTCTGTAACTACCAAATTTCGACTGATAATTCAAAAAAGAGGAGGCAGCTTGTTAGTAACAAGAAACCTTCTTGTTATTAACGCAAAGCCTGCGTATTAGTAACAAAGAGTATCCAAGTTGCAAACCATGAGTTTCCAAGTTGCAAACTATGAGTTTCTAAGTTGCAAACTAAAAATCCTCACCCTGTTCTTGCGAACAAAGTGAGGATTTGCTTATAATAAATAATGTGTGAATTACTTCACGAACATCTTCTTGCCGTCCTTCACGATGATGCCCTTGAACTGGCTGTTCACCTTCTGACCGGCGATGTTGTAGATAGCACCACTCTGGCTACCGGCTGCAGCTTCAATAGTCTTAATAGCACTATCAGTTTTCTCTGCGGGAGTAATCTCGATGGAAGCAACGAAGATGTTGCCCGTGCCAGAATACTTCTGGAAAGTATAAGTTCCGGCACTCAGACCGAAGCGAATAACATTGTTTGCTTCCACAGCATCATTAAACACATGAGTATCGGTGATATCGTCAGAACCATAGGTCTTGCCACTGAGATTGACATAACACTTACGGTCGGTGGTAACGGTTTCATCATTATCAGGATTCAGGGTCTTGCAGGAATTTTTCGAGCAAACAACGACAACGTCTACAGAATCGCCCTCAGCCACCTGGAAGGTGATGTTGGTCTTTTCGGTCATCTTAAGGTAAACTTCCTTACCGTCAATCTGATACTTGTCATTCTCATCCTTGAGGACACCATACTCTACGCTCTTCACAAAGAAATCTTTCTTATCGGCGGTGATGGCTGCATTTTCTACCTTGTAGACATTTCCAGCTGCAGCATTTGCGGACTTGGCCTCAGCGGTAGCCTCTTCATCAAGTACAGCATTACCGGAAACAGTGATGGTTTTCTTCTCCTTGATAGGATTAAGCACATAGACATCTTTTGTTGTCGACTTAGTCGTGAAAGTAGCATAGGTGCCATTTACAATCTCTGAGTAAGCAACGATTGTGGCAGATTCAGTCAGAGTAAGTGTATTGCCCTCAACAGCCTCTGCGTCATTCAGTTTATAGTAGTTCTTAGCGCCCTCATAGGGAGAGGTGATTGTAACATCAGCACCATTGACAGTGATGGTAGGTGCATCGAAAGAGAACGCAACGACGGCTTCGTTATCTGCACCAGTTAAGAAACCATCAATACTTGCACCTCCACCCAAATCCATGTATGCCTGGAACTTGATAGTCTGGTTATTGTAGCATTTGATAGGAGCATTGTAGACAGCGCTGTTGGCGTCAGGTGTAGTACCGTCGGTTGTGTAGGTAACGATCGTTGACATACCATAAGCATTAGCAGGCGTACAAGTCACCTCTCTATACCAGAGACCTTCAGCATAAGTCTGTGCACCGACTTTCACTTGAGGTGTACCCTCGGCCTCGTTGGCCTCAACAATCAGATAACTGACGTAGTAGTCACCACCCTCTGAACCAATATAAATGGTACGGTCGTCATCAGCAACCCATTCAAAGCGACCGTTGTCAGAAACAGTATTTATAGTAGCTGCTAATACAGTTCCTTTCATTTGATTACCTGAAGGGGCAGTATCAGTGATTTTTGGATATCTGGACGCGTGAGTCTGGCCAAGAATGATAATCTTGGATCCTGCTGTTACCTTCATGGCAATCACGTCCTGACCATTCTTCAAACGCCAGCTGTTCAAATGACTTCCGTATTCAGCATACTTGGCGTAATCACCACCGCAGTATGATTCATCGGCAAGGTTGATACTTTGCTTGTTGGTAGCAACTGAACCTCCAGTGACATCAAGGAAATAGTTGTCGCCGAAAAGCTTGCCCTTGCCGGGTTTAGCAGTACCAGAACCATTCCAGTCGTCAAAAACAAGCACATAGCTGTGTTTGCACACTTGCACATCGTCGATAGTAGCGGCGTTAGCCATACTAGCAAAGCCTATCAGGGCCAGTGCTAAAGTAAAAATCTTTTTCATAATTAAAATGTTTAGTTAATAATTGAATTGAAAAATTGATAAATAAAGTTAGAACTAATTCTTCTTAAGTCTCATGACAGGAATACTGTCTGTACGAACTTCCTGCCATGAGACTATACAGAGGGTTTACTGCTTCTTAAGATAGGTTTGAGAAGGAATATCTCCGAAGTGTACGATGGTAACCAATTCTTCGGTACCAGTGATGGCTGTGCCCATGAAGATAGTGTTCAAAGATACAGCTCCTTTATCGTCGACAATGCGCTTCTTAATGTCTATTCTTCCCGTTGTTGAAGAGTAAGTATAATAGTAGTGGGGCTGGAACTTGTCGTTCGAGTCATCAATCCATGTTCCTGACGTAGTCCCCTCACTCATAACTACTTTCACAGAGTCGGCTGAGGTGAATTCAACGCTTTCCACAAAGCCTTGAACCTCCTTTCCTTCTACGGCATTAAACTTGATGCCTTGTGCCCTTACGTACTTTGCGCCCTCAAGAGTTTCTGGATGTAGTGTACCCTCAGGAGAGCCAAAAGATGGATTGTCTGTATTTGTGTCTGCATACTCGTTGACATCACCGCACGAAGTAACACATAATACAAATAAGAACACTAAAGCGGAAATAGTTGATATTCTAAATAATTTCATAACTTTAATATTATCTTTTTTAGTGATTATCATTTCTGTACACGCCAGCGAGCAGCACCTACGTTGTTCTTTACAATCTCGTTGTCGAAGTTCTTGAAGAACAGGTTGACATTGAACTCTTTGGCAGTGCCGTCAAGTGCATCAGCACGATGCATGTTGCGATCGTTGGCAGAGATTGCGACTGTGGGTGGGCAGGGGCTTATCATCAGTTCCTCTGCCGACACACTGGCTACTTCAACTTCCAGTTTACCATTTAGGGTAGCATTGCCTTCCTTAACCAATTTTCCGAAGTTATTGCTAGTAGCAGTCCATGGACTTCCACTAAATATCTGCCCGTTTGTAAGATTGTTGTTGGTTGACCAGTTGTTATTGAAGTTCAGTGTCACCATACCTGAAGAGCCATCGGCTTTAGCCTGTGTTCCACGGATGTCAGCACCCCAGAAACCAAGAACACGCTGATCTGCGGTCTGCTTGCAGAGAACAAGCAGGTTGTTCTCAACATTATATACAGAACCATCGGGCAGTTCGCGCATGGTGAAAATGGCACCGCTGGCGCGGGTGTTGAAGTTAATGAGTGTGTTGTTAGAGAACGTGATGTTCCACGGTCCGTTGTCACGGGCAAATTCAGTGTTACTCTCACTAAAGAAGGCGGGGAAGGGGCTGTCGTAGAATGTATTCTCGATGACCTTCATATCTTTGTAAAGGTTTGAACCCATTCTACTGATACCTGCTATCCATGCATAGCCGCCTGCATTCTGATTATAGTATCCACAGTCGAAGAACAGGTTGTTCTTGATAAGCACATGGTTCCATACTTTGTAGTTTGGACCCTGCTCACGGATAAATCCGCGTACGAGGCGTTTGAAGGTGCAGTTCTCAATGACTAATGAGTCTAGTGACACGGCCATACCGTCACTGGGCATATTGAAGAAGTAGTTACCTGCCTCTGTACCCAATCCTGCTGTTTTGTCACCATAGTTCAGTGCTTCGGGATTATCAAAATCAATATTGATGAAAGCAAGTTTCTTCATACGAATCTCTCCGCCCTCACCTGGTTCTGGTGAACGTCCAAACATGAACATTGAGTAAGGACCTTGCCATTGTTTACCATCGGTACCCTGCGTGTAGCGCGGATGAACACCGAGGCCACTGATGACTTTTGCACGCAAGCCTTTTTCCACGTCTGCAGGAAGAGTTGCAAGGGTAAAGCCCTTGCAGGTAGCATCATTGCCGTCGAGATAGTATGTCTTTCCGCCCTCAAGATAAAACACTTGACCTTGAGCATATCTTGTATCGGATATAAAATTGGCCAGTGTCGGACTGAGGGGAGCGGCTTGATATTTCTCGGCCAGTGCAAAGACATCGGTACGCTTCAACTCCTCATCGTCAGGAATTGGCAGTTCGCTGGCTTTCGCATAGAGTTCATCCCATTTCAGCGTGATAGGTGCACCTGGTTTGCCATCGGTAGCTACTGTCAGTTTATTGTATACAGCATCTACTGCAACAGGAACAGTAGGATCGACCACATCTATAATATAAGTACTATTTGGCGATAGACCGTCAATGGTAATCATTCCCCTCTGATAATCCTCAGCGGTGATGAGGTACTTGTTCCATCCTTCACCTATGCTAGCATTAGGATTATTGGGCGAAGTTTTCACAGTGAGGTATTTATAACCGAAGGTACCATCATCGGCAATATTAAAGTTCTCGTAAAAACTCTCTATCTTCAGTCGGTCTTCCTCTTTGGTTGGGTCAAGGTAGTCTGATAATTGACTAACGTTGCTGCGCAGATAGACGTTCATGCTGGTCTCAGTGATTTCCGACTCATCGACATAAATAACAGTTGGAACCTCATAGCGTTGGTTGGTCTTGATGCCAGCGTATTCAGCCCACTGTCGGCCCATTCCGTGACCGAACCACTTTGAGGCATGTGCGAATGTACTTTCATCGCCCTTAATGTTTTGGTCTTTCGTTGAAAGAGCACGTATGGCACAGCGGAAGTCCTGTCTATAAGGAAGGTCATATACACGCAGGTCAAGCACATTAGGGTCGCGGATGATGGTGTCCAGTACAAGATCGGTTGTTCCCTGAACAGAGGCCCATGCTGATGGGCCACCCGTAACTTTAGCAGCATAGGCCATTTGTACCTGATAGCCTGCACAGTCTTTCACGCCAAACCAATAGAGGTGGACAGTGTTGCCATGTGGGAATGCAGGGTCGATGGCGCAGATATAGGGATAGTCCTTACCTTTACCCTGGGTGTTCTCTGTGATGAACATGGTCATGAACTCTCTGTCAGTACTCTGACCAGACGTGTCATCATCCTCCTTGCACGATACCGTAAGGAGTGATGTACCTGCCAAGAGTAGCAGTAACGTATTGTTCAGTATTTTTTTCATAATCAGTTTGTGTCTTAGTTTTTATAGCCGTAGTAATTCTTATATGCACCCGATGAGCGCTGGATGGCATAGTTAGGATAAGGCAGAATGTAGCGGACAACTGGCAGTTGGTCGGCTGGCAGTATGCTAGAGAACTGTTCTGTTTTTCCGTCACGTATCATAAAGATATTGCCACTAGGGTCGCTACGCATGAAACCGTAGAAAGAGTATTTACACTGATCCTTAGGAGAACCTGTGTTTTGGTCACCCCACTCATAGAAGGTGACACTGGACCATCCGACAGCACTGAAGCCGTAGTTGGTAATTAGGCTCGTCATAGGTCTTGTGGCAGTCTTGTAGGGGTTGTATATACGGATGCTCTTCAATGTCTGGTTAGGATACTTATTCACGAAGTTGTAGGAAGCATCGAGCGTATAACCGTAGAGTTGGTTAGACTGTCCGGGTACCTTCGTCTGGTTGGAGATGACACGCAAACCGACAGGGTTTACCTCATCAATCATATACTGATGATAATAAATAGTCGATGGCAGGTTGTCAATGTACTCACGGCCATCGTGCTCATTGATAGCATCTTCATAGCCAGTGAGTCCTTGCACGCTTTGCATGCCAACAGAGTAATAACGCAGGAATGAGTACATTAACTCCTCTGCGTAGGTATTGGTACGCACGAGATCACGCCAACGCATATTCTCACCAGCAAACTCCCATTTACGCTCATTAAGTACAGCCTTTTGGAAAGCTTCCTTGCTGGCTTGAGCCTCGCTAATGAATGCTGCATCGCCATCCAGGAAAGCACGATTGTGAACTGTGGTCAGGCATTCCACGGCTTTATCAGAGGGTGCGCCTTGCAGTTCGTTGTCGGCTTCGGCATACATCAGCAGAACATCAGCATAGCGCATATAAGGATAGTTGATGCCAGTGTTGTCGGTCGAAATATTACCAAGGGCAGCACTTTCGCTGGTCCACAGTTTAGACCATTTGTTGTTGTGCAGATAGTAGTTGTTGAGGATAGCTACTGAGTCTGCCTGTCCATCAGGATTGAGTGCGTAGTACCACATGCCATTGACAAATTCACGACGAAGATCTCCGTCACGGAAAAGATAGCGGTAGAAAGCATTCAGACGGACAGATCCCTTTGTCTCACCCCAAGGGCCATTGGTCGTTCCTTCTACAGAAGGATACGTGGGACCCTGGAGATAACCGGTGTTGCCGTTGGCATTTTTGGCAAAAGGAATTTCAAAGATTACATCGTCATCGTTGATGACCTGATAGTTACACTCGTTGACGAATACATCCTGATAGGTCTGCTTCAGGTTGTGTGTCCCTGATGAGATGACTGAGTCTGCATAGTCGCGTACAGTCTGGTAGAAATCCTTCCAGTTGTTTGGTCGTTTCATCACACCATAACTGTTGGCATCTTCCTTGACAGGATGCAGTGAGTAGCCGCCAGCTGTCAGCGCGATGCGGGCGATAAGAGCCTGTGCAAACTCCTTAGAGCAACGTTCCACAGTAACGCTGTTCGAAGACTGCATATTGACCGATGCTTTCTTCAAATCGTTGATGAGGGAGTCTTGAATGACTTCACGGTCGAAGATTGGAATTACAAAGTCGGTGCCGTGCTTTGTTGCTGGCTCGAAAGAGAAGGGTATGTCACCAAACATTACAATGAGGTCATGATATGCCATGGCGCGCAGACACTTGGCTTCACCTATCCATTGTAACACTTGCGCATCAGGAGCCCATTTCTCTGACTCAGTTTCGCTCAGGTCCGACGGTTTGTTGACGAACTGGCTGGCTTCAGCTGAGGTAATGAACTTATTTGCGTATTCAATCAAGCTATAGGCTGCCGTCCAATACTTATAAATGTCACTGCCTTGATCATCGCAGTCAAAGCGTGAATAAGAATTGTGAGCATGTGAATTGGCGGAACTGATAGTAATATCGACATCACTATTCAGTTGGAATGTCGACTGGAAAGCACCGCCGTAGAGATCCTTGACAAGTGCTTGTGCATAGACGCCATTCAGAGCACGATCCATCTCAGTCTTCTGACTGAAGACGAATTCTTCAGTATAGGCAGAAGGCGCCTCTACTTCGAGATAGTCGTTGCAGGAGGTCAAAGACAACACTGCAACTCCGGTCAATAGAATATTCTTAATTTTCATAATTCTTTTGCCTCCTGTAATTTAGAATGTAATGTTAGTACCAAATACAAATGTACGGCTTCTCGGATAGCGGTTGTAGTCCATACCGCAGGTCAGACCTGTCTGAATATCCACCTCAGGATCATAACCGGAATATTTGGTGATGATGAAAAGGTTGGAGGTCGACACATAGAAGCGTGCTTTAGATATACCCCATTTTGAGGTGAGATCCTTGGGCAAAGTGTAGCCAAGAGTGATGTCGCTACAACGCAGGAACGAGCCGTCCTCGATAAAATATGAGTGAGTAATGTTTTTTGTCACATCTTGGGGATTCCACAGACTACGGTTCGGGTTGCCCAGACGATAGGCTTCCTCGGAAGCGATACCCGACTGGGGCTGCTTATTCATGTAGTACTGATCGCCTACAGTACCAGTGATACTTCCGTCCATATCGTTGTATTGCCAACCCTCAGTGAACTTGGACAGTACATTATAGAACTTGTTCTTGTTGTCTATGGCTGACGACAGAGCATAGGCTGTAGCGTTGTTAATGTCGAAGTCAAGCATGTAGGTGAAGTTGGCGTTGAAGTCAAAGTCCTTCCACTGTCCGCTCAGACCGAAACCACCCTGAACCTTAGGATTGGTGTTACCAATCACGGTACGATCGTTCTCTGTGATGCGGCCGTCGCCGTCCAAGTCTTTGAACTTGATGCGTCCAGGCAAGGTGGCGGTACCGAATGTGACTGATGATACATCATTGATGACTGTCACGTAGCCATCTTCACGCGGTTGGACGTTATAGCCGGCACCATTATCGGCAGAACTTGAACCCCAAGGTAGAGCGCGATAAGAGTCGGTGGGGTTAAAATAGAACTCGTCGAATCCATAGATACCGTCATAGACGAATCCGTAAATAAGACCAACTTCATCCCCCACTTTCAGGCAATAGTCATTGTAACTAGATTTCCAACGGTTGTTCTGGTCCCAAACCACATCGTCTGTACCGTTCAACTTGTCAATCTTCATTTTGTTATGGCCAAGCGTGAAAGTGCCTGACAATACGAAGTCCTTACCCTGAAGAATATCGCCGCTAATGGTCAATTCCACACCCTTGTTGGTCACTTTACCGATGTTTTGCATTTGGGTGGTGTATCCAATGACAGATGGTAGATCTGACTTATAAAGAAGATCGCGCGTTGTGTTCCAATAAAATTCAGGGGTAATGTTCAGACGACCATTGAACAGTGAGATATCTGCAGCCAAGTTACGTGTAATGGTAGTCTCCCACTTAATCTCTGGATTGGTAAAACTTGCATCACCATTATTGGCGTAATATTGTGATCCCAATGCAACTGCCTCTCCGAATCCCGGACCTCCTTCCGACTTGATGGCATATAGAACACGCCACATGTCATCGTTGATACGGTTATTACCAGCCAGACCAAAAGCAGCCCTAATTTTCAGGTTGTTAATCCAGTTGATATTCTTCATCCAAGGTTCTTCAGAGAGCACCCATGCACCAGACACGGAAGGGAAGTAGCCCCATTGGTGGCCAGGAGCGAATTTAGTACTACCGTCAGCACGGAAAGTTACAGATGCGAGATATTTGTGATTGTAGTTATAACTTGCCTGTCCGAAGAACGAGGCGGTACGGTCGGCAGTCGATAGGGTCGTGTTTGACTTATAAGGAGTACCGAACCCCATGTTGTTCCATGCTTCACGAGCAGTAAAGGTACGTGGGAAATAGCGGTTTGTTATTCCTGTAGTACGCTTCTGTGAGTGATTAATCTCTTGTCCTAACAGGAAAGACAAGTTGTGCTCGTCTTTAATAGAGAAATTATAGGTTGCAGTATTGGTCCACACATAACTCATGCGATAAGTATTCTCCAACTCAGCAACAGGCTGCGTGTTATTATCCTTGCCTGTCTTAGTCAGTGCACCATAGAAACGACTCCTGTCAGTCCATTGAAGACCAAGCGTTCCCTCAGTGCGAAGTGTCAATCCCTTGATGGGTTTCCAGTCAAGGGCAAGACCGTTGGTATATGTAAACGAGTGCTTGATGAGTTGGTTAATAGAGATATCACTGCGAGGATTCGTCAAGTTGAAGAGTTCCTCAACATCAGGGTCAGCATAAGCCGGGTCTACAAAGCCGTATTCGCGTAGTCCGTTAGTGGGACGATAGCGCAGAACGTCAATAATACCACCAGTACCCACGTTGTCACCACCGGCACCCTCATCACGACGGAAGGTAAACTTGGGATTAAACTGCAGTGACAGTTTATCTGACAGTTGCACGTTGGTCTTAAAGTTGAGGTTAGTGCGTCGTACGCCAGAACCTATGATGATACCCTTATCCTCACTTTGGGTGAGCGACACATTGAACTTCACCTTTTCTGATCCACCACCCACGGTGACATTAGCCGAGTAATTGATAGGTGTCTCACCCATCACTTCGTCTTGCCAGTCATAAGTAGGCAGAACGTCATACATATCAATGTCGTTAGGGTTACCGAAGTTGCCCTTGAAAAATTTTGTCTGATCGTTGCCGTAACCCTGTGCACCATGGAACTGGAACTGGTACTCGGCAAATTGTCGTGCATTCATCAAGTCAAGTTTCTTGGAAAGGTGGCTGATATTCAAATTACCGTTGAATGACACCTGAACCTTGCCTTCCTTGGCACTCTTGGTTGTCACTACCACTACGCCATTACCGCCCTTGGCACCATAGATAGCTGTCAGGGAGGCATCTTTCAGAACGTCAATAGAAGCAATATCCGTTGGAGGAATATCATTAATGTTATCCACTTGGAAACCGTCAACGATGAAAAGCGGTTTGTTTTCCTGAGTTACTGAGGTACCGCCGCGTACGCGGATGTTGACATCAGCACCCGGTTGACCGTCGACAGTAGTTACCTGCACACCGGAAATCTTACCCTGCAGAGCAACGGCAGCAGATGTGACCGGCACGGCAGCCAGTGTCTTACCCTGGATAGAACCGACAGAACCGGTCAAGTCTTTACGGGCCTTGCTGGTGTAACCGAGGACAACGACCTCTTCAAGAGCTGCATTGTCATCTTCCATTGTCACCTTCATACTGGCGGCAGGGCTCAATTCCTGAGCTTTCATGCCCATGTAGGTAATAACAATCTTCTTGCCTGCTCCCACCTTCAACGAGAAATTACCGTCAAAGTCGGTCACAGTCGCATTCTTGACATTGCCTTTTTCCATAACCGTAGCACCGATAATGGGTTCACCAGCAGAATCCAAGACCTGTCCTTTAGCAGTTGTTTGTGCAAGCAACTCGGGAGGAGCAAGCACAAAAAACGCAGCTAAAAGGCACAGTTTACACAATAGTCTAATTGCGTCCTTCATACTTTGTTTTTTGTTTTTGTTAGTAATGTTATAAAAGTTTATAAAGTTTTTGATTGTATACATTCGTTTTAGTAAGCATAATTCGCATGCAAAGATAGCCATATTCCACGAGAATTCAAAACTTTATTTCAAATATTTTAAAAAATATTGAGTTAAAGTCTTAGGAATATGAAATTAGCCTGTGTTTTTTTAACACTCTTTCTCCTGACCATCAGCTTTTAGGACAGGTAAAGAGATATGATAGCGCACGGCGAGAAAACGAACAAGACATATCAGAAGGAAACTGATGACAGCTACCAATTCCATGGGCAAGCCAATTTCAATGCCGCCCCAATAGATGACACCTCCAAGAACACTAGCCATAGCATAAATCTCCTTATGGAAAATAACAGGTTCGTTATTAAGCAGTACATCACGAATGACTCCACCGGCAGAACCTGTGATACAGCCCATAATAATAGCCACCCAGAATGGATGTCCTAATGCAATGCTCTTCTGGATACCCGCCATGGTGAAAAGCGCAAGTCCAAGAGTATCAAATACAAACCATGCATTCTTCAGCGGCTCCATCCACTTGCCGAAGAAAACAACCGTAAGAAGAGCGACTGCAGTACAAACCATATAAATCGGAGTGGTCATCCAGAATGGGGTAACACCAAGCATCACATCACGAATAGTACCGCCTCCAATAGCTACGGCAATACCACAGACATAACCGCCAAACCAGTCGAAATGCTTGGCAGCCGCATGACGTATACCCGAGATAGCAAAAGCAAACGTACCTAAGAGTTCAATTACTTTGACAATAACATCCTGGTTCATCACTTATTATTTCTCATATCGTTTACCCCAGTAATTAACCATTCGCTGATAGAGTTTTTCTTCTGTTGGGTTATGTTGTCCATGCCATAGTCTGACATCCTGGAGATTGTCTGGCATGTATTGTTGCTCGGTGAAATGTCCTGGGAAATCGTGTGGATACTTATAACCATCATGATAACCAATATCCTTCATCAGCTGGGTAGGCGCGTTTCTAAGATGAAGTGGTACTGGTTGATTACCTGTTTGACGAACCAGTGACAATGCTGTATCTATACCCAAATAGGCAGAATTGCTTTTTGGAGATGTAGCCAAATAGACGGCGCACTCTGCCAAAGCAATGCGAGCCTCAGGCCAACCTATTTTCATCACAGTGTCAAAAGCGGCATTGGCTAAGAGTAAGGCATTAGGGTTAGCCAAACCAATATCTTCTGAAGCGGAGATAACCATACGACGGGCGATAAATTGAGGATCTTCCCCACCCTCAATCATACGTGCCATCCAATAGAGAGCAGCATCGGGGTCACTGCCACGAATGGATTTAATGAATGCCGAAATAATGTCATAGTGCATCTCGCCATCCTTATCATAAGCCAAAGGGTTTTGTTGTAAACGAGCTTCAACAAGTTCGTTGGAAATGATTACATCACCGCTTTCTGATTCGACAACCAATTCCAAGATATTCAACAACTTACGTGCGTCGCCTCCACTGTATCTTAACAAGGCATCCGACTCTTTGACTTCTATGTTTCGTTCTTTTAAGAAAACATCTGTTGAAATGGCACGATGCAGTAATTTCAGCAGGTCGTCTTTTTCTAAAGGCTTCAAGATATACAACTGACAACGGGAAAGTAGAGGTCGTATTACCTCGAAAGAAGGATTTTCTGTTGTGGCACCAATCAACGTAACAATGCCACGTTCTACAGCGCCTAACAAAGAATCTTGTTGTGACTTTGAGAAACGATGAATTTCGTCAATGAACAATATAGGAGAAGCCTCATTGAAAAAACGCCCTTTTTGAGCTTTTTCAATCACATCACGCACATCTTTCACGCCACTAGTCACAGCAGAAAGTGTGTAGAATGGCGTTTCCAAGCGATGTGCAATAATTTGCGCAAGCGTAGTCTTGCCTACACCTGGCGGTCCCCATAAAATAAACGAAGAGATGTGCCCCGAGTCAATCATACGTCGGAGAACAGCTCCCTCGCCTACCAAATGTTGCTGTCCGATATACTCATCAAGCGTGCGGGGTCTGAGTCGTTCTGCTAAAGGTTCTGACATAACAAGTGGCAAAGGTACGAATAATCAAGCGAATTTTCAAATAAAGTATATAAAAAAATACTATTTTATTTTGAAATTCATAATTATTTCCTATCTTTGCAAACGGAAACAAGAAGAAAAACAAGTTTATATGGACCAACAAACAGGAAAAAAAGCACTTACGCTGAAGACTCTTAGCAAGAGTACAGTATGGGATATACAGGAAAATGATATTTTCCGTATGTGTGAAGGTGCAGAAAAGGATGCCGAGATAAAAGATAACTTACGACGTTATTTCGACATCATCCGTTCGGCTTTTATGATTGAAGAAATCACTACTGATTCACCTGCTATGCGTTCAAAATACGAAAAGCAAGGCTACAAAGTAGGACAGGTCAAATTGGATGATAACCAGAAATTGGTATGGGCCATTAAAAAGCGTCCCATCGTGCGTGTCACTGATCTCACCTATGAGAATATCCGTCATATCACAGCTGCCAAACTGATTGAAGTACTCGACCGCAACTTTGGCGGTGGATGGGATTCACTTTCACAAAGCATCAAAGACATCATTGAGAGTGGTTTCGATATCTCGACGACTACCCTTCCCAAAGACCGTCTGCACAAGAAGGGCGGCATGTACGAGAAGAAGGTGGAAGACGGATTCGAGGTATTGGAAGTGCCAAAGGGTAGTTGGGTAGAAGCTATCTTCGCCAAACTGAAGCCGGAATCTGAAAAGCCTCGCATGAAGTTTGCATCTTTTTCAGACGAGGAAGATGAGGATGCCGATGTAGAGATTGAAGACAACTACAATAAGCCCGACGAGGATGACTTAGAGATTGACGATCCCAATGATGACGAGATTACCGAAGACAACTACTCTACCATGATGGATTTGGGTAGTGCCGATCCTGATGAAGAAGCCGAGAACATGACTGACTATGGTGAAGAATAACCTGTTATCTGTGTTTATGATTTGTGAGGTTTGAGTTGTATTTCTCAAACCTCATATTTTTTGCAATTCAGTATATACTCGTTGAACAGGGAACCCCATTACATTGAAGTAACTTCCATTCAAAGCAGTTACCCCAATATAACCTATCCACTCCTGAATGCCATAGGCGCCTGCTTTATCATAAGGTTTATACGTCTTGATGTAATGCCATATCTCTTCATCAGAGAGTTCCTTAAAGGTAACATCGGTAGCGACTGAAAAGGAGCGCATATGATCTTTAGTCATCATGCAAACGCCTGTAATAACCTGATGTGTACAACCGCTTATTTTACGCAACATATAATAAGCATCGTCATCATCTGTGGGTTTGCCAAGTACCTCCTGTCCAACGATGACAACAGTATCAGCTGTAATAATCAAATCATTATCACTCATCTGTTGACGATAAGCATCAGCTTTTTCTTTGGCTATATACTCAGCGGTTTCACTCACGGTAAGTGTATCAGGATAGGACTCTTCGATATCGGGAAGCACTTTTACTTCAAAGTCAATGCCTAAGCCGCTTAACAACTCGCGTCGACGGGGGGAGTTGCTGGCAAGGATAATATTATAGTTAGAAAGGTTGGAAAGCATAATATTATAAGGAGTTATAGGAGTTGCAGACATTACCAACCAAAGGCAGTAGCGTTCATCTGCCAGAGGCCCTTAGCACGCAGGGTTTGTTCGATCACATCACGTGCACAACCATAACCGCCTTTGTATTGACTGATATAAAGGCTCGCTTCTCTCACTTCTGTACATGCATCTTTAGGACAAACAGGACAACCCACGCGACGCATTATTTCCAAATCGGGAATGTCATCGCCCATATACATAATTTCCTCATCTTTCAAATTATACTTCTGAAGGAAAGCATCGTACACCTTTATCTTAACGGAACATGCTAGATAAATATCCTGTAATCCCAGTCCTTCGTATCTCACTCGGATGGAATCTACATTGGCACCTGTCATAATTGACACACGAAGTCCTAACTTCATGGCCAACTGAATAGCGTAACCATCCTTAATGTTTACTGTACGAAGTGGCAGGCCATTTTCAGCAAGTGTTATGGTTTCTGCCGACAAGACGCCATCAACATCAAAAATGATAGCGCGTATTTTACTTAAATCGTAGTTAATCATTAGCTAACCGACAAATACTTTTACTCATTAAATTATATATAGTTTGAAGTTCAGGACTATCAGAAAGTAACTGACTCTGAGCTTCTATCACGTTACGGTCAAAGCGAACGGCAGGTCCTGTTTGAGCTATTTTGGGGGACATCGTCTTAACTTTTTCTGCTGTTTCAGTCACTAAAGGCAGCATGACACTGAAAGGAATGTCAAACTTCTTTAACACCTCTTCAGAAAGTGCATAGCAGTGGTTGGCGAAATTACATGCGAAAACAGCGGCAAGGTGCAGATGTCTACGTCCCTCGCTATTGAGTTCACGAACATTGTCACTGACAGAAAGTACTATCTGACGTGCTTTTTCAAGAGCAATATTTTGACGTCCTTCGATAAAAAATGGAATATGAGAAAAGTCCACCAGTCTTTCTTTCGAGAAGGTCTGCATGGGATAGATGACACCGACATTGGGTATAGATTCATCAAATACAGACATTGGCATTGACCCGGCCGTATGGAAAAAGAACTGCTCTTCCCTACCCTTTTTCAACAAAGGAATCACAGTGGTCAAGGCAGAGTCCTTGATAGCGATGATGAAAGCATCAGCTTCGAGAGGCAAGAAAGCGATATTGTCGGTGGCAAAACTACCAACCATGCTAGCAAGGGCTTCGGCTGAAGCCTGCGTACGGCTATAGACGGCCGTTATACGATGCCCTTTCTTGTGAAGAGCACAGCAAAGGTTGGTTGCCAACCGACCTGCACCAACAAACACGATGTCCATCACTCAAAACTTACTAATATGAACATTCTCCCACTTCAGTTTATCTTCATTCTGAGGTTTACGCTCATCTGCCTTATGTCCAAATGTAAGAACACAAAGAACGCTAAGATTATCGGGAATGTCGAGCACACCACGGATAACGGTGTCTGCGGTGGTACCATCCGACAAACCACGACCACGCATCTGCACCCAACAAGAGCCCAGTCCTAGGTCTTCGGCTTGATACTGCATAGAGATAGCAGCAATACTGCCATCTTCTATCCAACAATCGTTCTGCATTGGGTCGCCAAGAACAACTATCGCTAAAGGAGCTTCTTTGATAAACTGACCACCCAAGTCTTTGGCGTCCGATAGTTTCTCAAGATCCATCTTATCGTCAACGACTACAAATTGCCAAGCACGCTGTCCCTTTGATGTGGGAGCCATCAGTGCAGCTCGGAGAATGAGTTTCACGTCCTCAGCATCGATTTCCTCATCGGTATATTTGCGATGCGACCGACGCATTTGTGCTAATGTCTTAAAGTCTGTCATATTTCTCAATGGGGTTAATTTCCCGTGCAAAGATAATTATTTTTACTTACTTTCCCACTTTTGTGGAGTTAAAGGGAGTTAAAGTATAGTTGTTTTTATGGAAAATATATATCTTTGCAGCGTGAGTGAGCTTCTGACACGAATCTATACTGGTGACGACCGATTGCCGGAGGGACTGATGAAGGACAATTTCTTTCATAGCCCCCAGCTCTTTATGCTGTCGCGCGAGACCACGCGTCAGCGTCCTTACATGGTCACTGTGGAGGATGACGAGGGCCTTGTCATGGCTCAAATGCTCGCCATCATGCGCCGCAGGGCATCATGGCTACCTCCTTATTTATATCGTCAATGCCGTATACTTGGTGAGGGTTGTTATCGAGATGGTTCCAACAAATCGGAGTTATTCAGCATGATGATTCACGAACTTACCAAACGTCTTGGTCCCAGCATGTTCTTTATGGAAGTGAGTAATCTAAGTCAAAAGATGTTTGGATACAAACAATTTCGTGACAATCGCTTCTTTCCCGTCAGATGGATGAGTATACACAACTCCCTTCACTCTCATGCGCCCGAAGAACGTCTGTCCTCCAAGATGCTTAAACGCATAGAGAAGAGCTATCGTCGAGGAGTCACAACAGATGAGGTCAAAAACGAAGCTGATTTCAAGGCATTCTCACAGTTACTCCATCATCACAACTGGCTTAAGCCCAAGCGATATATTCCCGAAGACGACTTTTTCCGTGGAATGTTAAAACTTGGCAATGCACGTCTTTTTGTCACGCGATACCACGAGCACATCATTGGTTGTTCGGCTGTTGTCTACTCAGAGCGACAGTCTTATCTATGGTACACCGCTTTCCGACGCAAGTCATACATAACGCTTCATCCAGATGAGCTTACCTTATGGCATGCTCTTAAAGATGCCTATGACCGTGGTTATGAACACATGTTCTTTATGGATGTAGGTCTTCCTTATAGCAAAAACTCTTTCCGTGAATTTATTCTTCGCTTTGGAGGGAAACCCGTTAGCACATATCGTTGGTTCAGATGCAATATCAAATGGATCAATTCTCTTTTGTCATGGATATACAAAGACTGATATAATAAAATGCTCTTTTCTGCGTTATTATATCTGATGAAACAATATATAACTCGACATATATTTCTATTGCTCTTACTATTAGCGTGCATCGATATGCAAGCACAATCGTTCAATGTAAAAGGACGTGTAATAGACGATAATGGCGATGCGCTCGAGTTGGCATCGGTATCTTGTTTAGAACAAGGTAAATTCACTATGACCAACCTAAAAGGAGAGTTCCAGATGACCCTACGAACCTCTGACTCCATCGTGATTCGTTTCTCGATGGTAGGTTATCAGGCTCGACAACGTGTGCTACGCAATCCCAGATCCACTCAGACTCTTCAGGTAATACTTCACGCACAAGAAGAACTGGAAGGTGTTACTATCGTACAGCGACAACGTCAGACGACACAGATGGAGCAACTTGACGTAAAGGACCTGAAGAATACTCCCTCATCAAGCGGCAATGCTGTCGAAGAGATGATTCAGCAACAAGCAGGCGTATCGTCACATAACGAGCTTTCAAGCCAGTATAACGTTCGTGGCGGATCGTTCGACGAGAACTCTGTATATATAAATAATGTGGAGGTCTATCGTCCACTACTCATACGAAGTGGCCAACAGGAGGGCTTGTCAATTATTAATCCTGATATGGTCGAGAGAGTTGGTTTTTCAAGTGGTGGTTTCTCTGCCAAGTACGGAGACAAGATGTCATCGGCCTTGGATATTACTTATAAAAAGCCGAAGAAATTTGAAGCCAGTGCGATGGCTTCGCTTTTAGGAGCAAGTGCTTTTGTTGGTATGAGTACGAGCAAATTTTCCATGAGCCATGGTCTACGCTATAAGACAAATCGTTATCTCCTAGGGTCTTTAGAAACAACAGGTGAATATAAGCCCAACTTCCTGGATTATCAGACTTATATCACTTACAATCCCAATAGTAGGTGGACACTCGATTTCCTCGGTAACATCTCTGAGAACCATTACGACTTCAAACCCAAGGATAGGGAGACGTCATTTGGTACCATGGAGGATGTAAAATCATTCCGCGTTTATTTTGACGGACAAGAGAAAGACATCTTTCGTACACTTTTCGGGACTGCCAGCATCACACGTCATATAGGAGATTCAACTAACATCAAACTCCTATGGTCGGCATTCCACACGAAAGAACAAGAGGCTTACGACATACAGGGACAATACTGGCTGGACGATACACAGAGTGCTCAACAGTTGGGAGTCGGGACTTATGCCGAACATGCACGCAACTACCTGACTGCAAATGTACAAAGTATGAAATTAATATATCAGAAGCGATTGCGTCGACACGAAATCGAAGCTGGCCTTACCTATAAATGGGAACATATTAAAGAACAGAGTAGAGAATACGAGATGCGTGACTCAAGTGGTTATTCAGTACCACACACCTCCAACCGATTGGATCTTATCTATACATTATCATCCATCCAAGACATCAAGTCGCATCGAATAGAAGGATACATACAAGACATCTTTAAATGGAACTCGCAAGGCGTTGTTGATTCGGAAAGCGAAAATGAACCATCATCAACGTTCTATACTCTAAGCTACGGCGTGCGTTTTGCCAATTGGAGCTATAACAAAGAGACTATTGTATCGCCACGAGTTTCACTGGCTATCGTTCCAGCATATAATAACGACATTACCTATCGCTTTGCAACTGGTTTATATTATCAAGCCCCTTTCTATAAAGAACTGCGAGATACTGTAACCCAAGCAGGCATAACTGTAGTGAAACTGAATGAAAAGATAAAAAGTCAGCGCTCACTCCAGTTTATTGCTGCAATGGATTATCGTTTTAAGATGAATAACAGACCATTCAAATTTACTGCAGAAGCGTATTTCAAACACCTCTCCAATCTTATTCCTTACAACGTGCAAAACGTGAAGGTGACTTACTATGGCGAGAATCTATGCTCGGGCTATGCAGCAGGTCTCGATCTCAAACTCTTTGGAGAGTTTGTTCCTGGTACCGACTCATGGTTGACTTTCTCATTAATGAGGACCCAACAGAAGATGAATGACATGTGGTTGCCAACTCCTACAGATCAACGTTATGCTATCAATCTGCACTTCACTGACTACTTCCCGGGAACAGAGCGCTGGAAGATGACATTACGATTGGCTTATGCTGATGGGCTGCCATTTGGAGCGCCACACCGTGGCATAGATGCTCAGAGCTTTCGAGCGCCAGCCTATAAGCGAGCCGATGTTGGTATGAGTTATCAGGCCTACAAAAATAAAAACGCAAACCGTTTAGGTTTCAAGAGTATCTGGTTAGGCCTCGACTGTTTGAATCTTTTTGGTATAAGCAACGTCAATAGTTACTACTGGGTTACTGATGTGAGCAACCGTCAATGGGCAGTGCCTAACTATCTAACTGGTCGACAGATAAACGGCAAGGTCATTGTTGAATTTTAATTTTTACCACACGTGCTCTAGTGATGCAAATAAAAGTATCGAAAACATTTGGTCGATATGGAAATATTTCGTAACTTTGCAGCATAAATTTTTAAGCTTAAACTTTTAACAATATGAAAATTTCACACATTGAGCATCTGGGCATTGCTGTTCAGAGCATTGAAGAGAGCCTGCCATTCTTCGAGAACGTGCTTGGCCTGAAGTGTTACGCAGTAGAAACCGTTGAAGATCAGAAAGTAAAAACAGCCTTTTTGAAATGCGGTGAGGTTAAACTCGAATTACTTGAGCCCACATCCCCTGAGAGTACGATCCAGAAGTGGATTGACAAAGGCAACAAGGGTGTTCATCACGTTGCATTCTGCATTGAAGACGGTGTAGCTAACGCATTGGCTGAAGTAAGTGAAAAGGGCGTACGACTGATTGATCAGCAACCTCGTCGTGGTGCTGAGGGTCTTAACATTGCCTTCCTTCATCCGAAGTCCACAGCAGGCGTTCTGACCGAGCTATGCGAACATCCTGCAGAATAAATTAATAATTGAATATTGATAATTATTATTAAAAATGAGTAAACAATTAGACAAGATTAAGCAACTCATCGAGAAGCGTGAACAAGCACGACTCGGTGGTGGTGAAAAAGCTATCCAGAAACAGCATGAGCGTGGTAAGTATACTGCCCGCGAGCGCATCGACATGCTACTCGATGAAGGCTCATTCGAAGAATATGACATGTTCAAAGAGCATCGTTGCCACAACTTTGGCATGGAGAAAAAACAATTCCCTGGCGATGGTGTTGTAGCAGGTAGCGGTACTATTGATGGTCGTTTGGTATTTGTATTTGCTCAAGACTTCACAGTACATGCTGGTTCTTTGTCAGAGACGATGAGCCAGAAGATTTGCAAGGTAATGGATATGGCCATGAAGATGGGCGCTCCTGTCATCGGCATTAATGACTCTGGTGGTGCTCGTATTCAGGAAGGAATCAATGCACTGGCTGGATATGCTGAAATCTTCGAGCGCAATATTTTGGCTTCAGGTGTCATTCCTCAGATAAGCGGTATTTTCGGTCCTTGCGCAGGTGGTGCCGTTTATTCTCCTGCTCTTACCGATTTCACCCTGATGATGGAGAACACATCATACATGTTCCTCACAGGTCCAAAAGTGGTAAAAACGGTAACAGGTGAAGACATTGATCAGGAGCATTTGGGTGGTGCATCAGTTCATGCGACCAAGAGTGGTGTGACTCACTTCACTGCCAAGACTGAGGAAGAAGGTATTCAGATGTTGAAGACCCTCTTAAGTTATATTCCTTCCAATAATATGGAGTTGGCTCCTCGCAAGAAGTGCAATGATCCCATCAATCGTATGGAAGACTCTCTAAACGAGATTATCCCAGAGAATCCCAACGAGGCATACGACATGTACAAAGTTATCGGTGCAGTAGTTGATGATGGTGAGTTCTTTGAGGTACAGCCTAAGTTTGCCAAGAACATCATCGTAGGCTTTGCACGTTTTAACGGTCAGAGCGTAGGTATCGTTGCAAACCAGCCATCCTGTTATGCCGGCGTGCTCGACGTGAACGCATCTCGTAAGGGTTCTCGCTTCGTTCGTTTCTGCGATGCCTTTAATATTCCTATCGTGTCACTCGTAGATGTTCCAGGATTCCTGCCAGGTACTGGTCAGGAGTACAATGCTGTCATCCTTCATGGTGCCCAGCTTCTCTATGCTTATGGTGAAGCTACCGTGCCCAAGATAACTGTAACACTCCGTAAGTCATATGGTGGTTCTCATATTGTGATGGGATGTAAGCAACTTCGCACTGACCTGAACTACGCATGGCCTTCTGCTGAGATTGCCGTGATGGGTGCCAGTGGTGCTGCTGCCGTTCTATATGCTAAAGAGGCAAAAGCCAAGAAGGAAGCCGGTGAGGATGTAAAAGCATTCATTGCTGAGAAGGAAGATGAGTATAACGAGCTCTTTGCCAATCCCTATCAGGCAGCCAAATATGGCTATATTGACGATGTTATCGAGCCACGCAACACTCGTTTCCGCATCTGCCGCGGTTTGGCTCAGTTGGCCACCAAGCGCGATGCCTTACCAGCCAAGAAGCACGGTAACATTCCTATGTAATAACTTAGTGGCATAAGATTATGAAGAATAAAGAAGTATATGCTGCCATTGCTCTTGCCCTTCACGAGCATTTGGGAAATAATGTCCACGATGTGGAGCCCGGCTTTATCACCATTGTCGAGCACCCCACACAGTGGAATGGTTATGCTCTCACCATGACAGCTCATCCTTAAATCAAAGAGACATGAAAGAATACAAATATACCATCAACGGAACGAAGTACGAGGTTGCCGTTGGCGACATCGAAGAGAACATCGTAACCGTTTGTGTCAATGGTGAAGAGTACAAAGTAGAAATGGAGAAAGAGGCTGAACCTGAAAAGAAAAAGCCTGTTCTTGGTAAGCCTGCTGTTGCAGCTACTACTGATGATGCTCCTACAGCGAATAAAGCAGCAGTAAATAAGAACAACGCCATCAAGGCTCCTCTACCCGGTGTTATAACAGATATCCTCGTAGCCGTAGGTGATGAGGTTAAGGTAGGCGACACTGTGGTTGTTCTCGAAGCCATGAAGATGGCCAACAACCTTCAGGCGGAGAAAGCCGGTAAGGTGACAGCTGTATGTGTAAAGATCGGTGAAAGTGTGATGGAAGACGATGCTCTTGTTGTCATCGAGTAACCCATACTACTATTCTATAAGAAAAGGAGCCTTTCATATCGAATGGCTCCTTTTTTATACAATCTCATCGAAATGCAACTATTTTGAGTATAGATAATAGTACCAATACGTCTGACGAAAGTGTTCGTCAACATTGAGTTTACGCTCCTTGAGAGAAGAATAAGAATCTTCTATTTCCTGCAATTCATTCCATTTATTTTCCATGATACTATCACGATAGTTTATTTGAGGAGTAATACCCTTGTCTTTTTCTTGATGCATAAGAAGTACAAGAGCCTCACGATAATGACGAGGTAATGAGTCTGGTAATAAAACGTAATGTTTTTGTAGGTTAACAGCAAATGAATCTACCTTCCTGTCAATGAGTAATCCCGCCAAGCGATAATCAATGTATGCTCTTGTAGATGCAGTATCGACAGCCAGAGAATCAAGGTACTGACTAACCGTCAATGCTTTCGCAGGTACTAAGTTACCGAAGTGCGCCCACATATCATCCTCAGGGTAGATCAGCAGTCTGGTACGACTTCCATGTAGTGGTAGCATATCCGCGCTTGTACCCTTAATTGGATATGTGAAGAGGCTATCACCAATGACGTCTTTCTTTGAAAGAGCATAGATTCTGAGCATCGTTAGGTTCTCATCCGTCTCGTGTGAGTTGCGTCCCACAAGCAATGCTTCATCAATATCATCATGTAGCAATGCGACTTCAGCATGTGACCTGAAATGATAGACAGCGTTAGTATTACCGACGCACGCCACCATCAGCATCATGACAATCATCTGAAGCATATTAAGCCAAAGCCTACGCGAGAATATTCCTGTGGGGATATTGTGGTCGTTGTCATACTGCATTATCTTATGTGCAAACCACACTGCTATTATCCATACCAGGAGAAGTAGCAGAGAAATCCATATCCACTTACCCAGAGAAAGCCCATGTAAGGTTCCTGTATCCAAAGCAGATAGGAATGCTAATATCAAAAAAGAGGGAAAATAAGTTAACGCATGAGTTCGACGTGACAGTTTTACAATGCCATAAACACCATTCTGTATAATCAACAGAATCAGCGTGATGAGCAGAGAGCCAATCAAACGGTTATAACTGGTTTGTCCTCCACTCAGCTGATGTTGTGCCACAGCAAGCACGTCTGACTGGAAGAAGAAAAGCCAGAAGAATGAGAAACAACAGAAGACCAATGCACAGACGATAACAGTTGTCAGTGCACTGGTCTTTCTCTCTGAACGATTACGATTCATCGATGATCATTAGTTCTTCTTCAACACAACAGCCGAGCGTGCTGGGATATACAACTTCAGCCACTCCTTGTGATCTTTGACATAGAGCGGATCGAAATTAGTGAAGTGAGTCACCGAATCATCGGCAAACCCGTGACCGCCAAATTCTGTTGCGTCAGTATTAAGTACTACATCGTAACTACCTGTAGGCACAAGGAATCCATAGTCAGTGAAAGATTGTGTCGGCGAGAAATTGAATACGAAGATGAGGTCGCCTCGCATAAAGGCCAGCACCTGATCGCCATCGTTATGCCATATCTCTACGACAGGCTTCTGCTGGAAGTTGCGAATGCTCTTCACCACGCGCAGCATCTCACGGTCGAAGTCGCCCAACCAATGGTAACAGAGGTCGTGATTGTCCACCAGGTTCCACTGACGACGGGCGTACTTATAGCTCCAGCCGTTGCCTTCGCGCGGGAAGTCGATCCATTCGGGATGTCCGAACTCATTACCCATGAAGTTCAGGTAGCCGCCATTGATGGCAGCGAGTGTTACGAGTCGTATCATCTTATGAAGAGCAATGCCACGTTCAGCTACGCCATTAAGGTCTTTCTTGGCGAAGTGCCAGTACATATCGGCATCAATCAGGCGGAAGATGATGGTCTTATCGCCTACCAAAGCCTGGTCGTGACTCTCGCAGTATGAGATGGTCTTCTCATCGGGACGGCGGTTTTTCACCTCCCAGAAGATGCTGCTGGGTTTCCAGTTCTCGTCGGTCTGCTCCTTGATGGTCTTAATCCAGTAGTCGGGAATGTTCATGGCCATGCGGTAGTCGAAGCCATAGCCGCCGTCTTCAAACTTAGCTGCCAGACCCGGCATGCCCGAAACCTCCTCGGCAATCGTGATAGCATCGGGATTAACCTCGTGGATCAGTTTGTTGGCCAACGTCAGATAGCAGATAGCATTATCATCCTCGTGACCATTGAAATAATCTCCGTATCCGCCGAAGGCTTCACCAAGACCATGAGAATAATAGAGCATCGACGTGACACCATCGAAGCGGAAGCCGTCGAAATGGAACTCCTCAAGCCAGTACTTGCAGTTTGACAAGAGGAAATGCATCACGTCGTCCTTGCCATAGTCGAAACAGAGCGAGTCCCAAGCCGGATGTTCATGACGGTCGCCCGGATAGAAGAACTGGTTAGGATCGCCGGCCAGATTGCCCAAGCCCTCAATCTCGTTCTTCACAGCGTGAGAGTGAACGATATCCATGATGACGGCGATACCCAGGCGATGAGCCTCATCGATGAGCGCTTTCAGTTCCTCGGGCGTACCAAAGCGACTGCTGGGTGCGAAGAACGATGACACATGATATCCGAAAGACCCATAGTATGGATGTTCCTGAATAGCCATTACCTGAATACAGTTGTATCCATCTTTTGCTACACGAGGCAACACGTTCTCTCTGAATTCGTTATATGTACCCACCTTCTCGGCATCCTGTGACATTCCCACGTGGCACTCGTAGATAAGCAATGGATTCTTCTTTGGTTTGAAACCAGCTTTCTTCCAAACGTATGGCACTGCAGGATTCCATACCTGAGCAGAGAATATCTTAGTCTGATCATCCTGTACCACGCGACGACACCATGCGGGAATACGCTCACCTTCTCCCCCATTCCACTTCACCTTCATCTTGTAAAGCTGACCATGCTGAAGATCTTTGTCTCGCAGTTTCAATTCCCAGTTACCTGTTTCTTCAATGCGCTTGCATTTATAGTGTTCATCCTCTTTCCAGTCGTTGAAGTCGCCGATGAGATAAATCTCAGTAGCATTAGGAGCCCATTCACGGAACACCCATCCTCGTGCCTGTTTGTGCAGGCCGAAATAGAGATGTCCTGTGGCAAAGTCGCTCAGTGTCTTCTTGCCGTTGCGTGTCAACTGGTTCAGTTTCCACACTGCATGCTCGTGGCGTCCACGTATAGCATCCTCAAAAGGTTCAAGCCAAGGGTCGTTCTGTACAAGCCCTATATGCTTATTGGCGACCTCTTTTGAAGCCGCTTTCTTAGAATCATTCTTAGCTGTAGCCATAATTGTTATGCTTTAACCTTGAAAATAGCTTTCTTAATCTCAGGTGCCATCGAGATACAAGGTGCATGACCATCTTGCGGGAAGAAAATAGCGAACATTCCCGGCTGGCACTCTACAAAGCTTTCTGCCATGAGGTCAGGATATTTTGTGATATCCTTTTCAGCGTTATACTCTACTTCTGGTAGATCCGACAGAGGTGTATAGCCAAAAGTCTCAGTTGTATTCAGCGGAATCTGGATATCAATCATCTTGCGATGTGTCTCCATGACAGCTTCATCAGGCGCTTTTCCTTTAGCGGTAGTGATGTTGACAAACAAATCACCACCTACAATCTGATGTTTACCTTCCGGCATGTTGCAAAGATCATTATCACGGATAAATGCGATCACCTCTTTGAAAAGAGGATTAACGGCCTCGTACTGTGCGAGGTTTTCAAGTGTGTCGATAATCATAATTGTATAGTTTAGAGTATTTACTTAATTCTTATTGATGTTTGCTTAACAATAATAATATGTTTATTGTCGACGTCCATTGACGTAGTTGCCCTGTCTTACGACATTGCCATTTCTGTCTTTTTCCAGATATGGTCCATCTCGCCGTCCGTCCTTATAATTACATTCTATACGCTTTCCGCTTTTGTCTTCTTCTATGGAAGCACCCTGTCTTTTACCGTTCTCGTAATGCGACTTAAACTTCGAACCATTAGCCATATGTCCGATACATTCGCCATGCAACTGTCCATCTTTGAATGTACCTTCTATAACGTCACCTTGTTTAGTTGTGAGTTTACCCTTGCCATTACGCAAGTCATTAGCCCATTGTCCCTCATACTTATCGCCATTGGCCCAAACCACAGTACCTTGTCCATGTTTGAATCCATTGAGGAAGTGTCCGTTGTAGCGGTCTCCGTTGGCATATTTTGCCAACCCCACGCCCGTTCGCTCACCCTTAGAATACTCTCCTTCGTAGATATCACCATTAGCGAAGCGGCATACTCCCCTACCTTGTTGCATGTCGTTGTGCCATTTTCCTTTATAGAGGTCACCGGTAGCATAGACGTAGGTACCCTCTCCATTACGCATGTTGTGTGCCCACTCGCCGTCGTACACGGTACCATCGCCCCATTCAAACCGGCCCTTTCCGCATTTCTCGTCTTCCTTCCACTGACCGTCATAAAATGCACCCGAGGCAAACGTGTATTTTCCTTTTCCCGAACGCATGTCTTCATGCCATTGTCCATCATAGACATCACCATTATAATAATACATCACGCCACGGCCTTGTTGGTAGTCCGCATACCACAGTCCAACGTATTTATTGTTGTTATTAAAATAATAGGTGCCAAATCCATGCTGATGGTCATCATACCATTGTCCTTCATATTTCTCTCCATCTACAAACACGAAGATACCATTTCCCTGGCGTTTGCCTTTCACATACTCACCTTCGTAGCAGTCTCCATTAGCCCATACTGTTTTTCCAGTGCCGTGTGGTTTGCCTGCGGCTATTTCTCCATTATATTCTCCCCCATCCTTAAACGAGTACGAGCCTAATGTAATCTTCTGATTTTGAGCCATTAGACAACTGTAACCGATAAAGAGAGAGATTGATATTATATAGTTACGTATATTCATAATTTAAGTTTTACCCCCCAAAGTTACGCAAAAAACGTCATATATGCAAAGATTTTAAGCATAAACGCAGAAGAATTAAGAATTATTTATAAATAAAACCAATATTATTTCGTACCTTTGTGCCCAGAATCAACAAATACGACAATGAAGTTTATAGGTATTATTCCTGCGCGTTATGCTTCTACGCGTTTTCCTGGTAAGCCCCTCGCCATTCTGGGAGGCAAAACGGTTATTCAGAGAGTTTATGAACAGGTGGCATCTGTTCTTGATGAGGCCTATGTCGCTACCGATGATCAGCGTATCTTTCAGTCAGTAGAGTCTTTTGGCGGTCGTGTGGTGATGACCCGCACCGACCATAAAAGTGGCACTGATCGCATTGAGGAGGCCGCCGAGAAGATTGAGACCGATGCCGATGTGATTATCAATGTTCAAGGTGACGAGCCTTTCATTCAGCGCAGTCAGTTGGAGACAGTAAAATCACTCTTTGCTGATCCCCACACCCAGATAGCCACCCTTGGCAAACCTTTTGAAAGTATTGAAGCAGTGGAGAATCCCAATTCACCTAAGATAGTGACAGACAATCAAGGATATGCTATGTATTTCAGTCGTAGCATTATACCATATATAAGAGGTAAGGAGCGCGAGCAGTGGCTGAAGGCGTTCCAGTTCCTGAAGCACATCGGCCTCTATGCCTATCGTCGCGAGGGGTTGGCAGAAATCACAAAACTG